>Ga0155559_1138_pt1 | contig 68792 bp, 58 predicted proteins | sample RifCSPhighO2_12_FD_107216 | JGI IMG/M metagenome (GOLD analysis project Ga0155559, IMG submission 107216) | Legionellales bacterium RIFCSPHIGHO2_12_FULL_35_11
AATCACACCCAATAACACTCGTGTTTTGGAGTATTTTTGATATATTTGGTAGAATATAAAAATTCTAATTAATATAAAACTAATTTTGCCTATGAATATTGCAACGGAACAAAAACCAATAACGGAATTTACTGAAAAAGCGTACTTTGATTATTCTATGTACGTTATTCTAGATAGAGCTTTACCTAATATTGCGGATGGATTTAAGCCGGTACAAAGAAGAATAGTATATGCTATGTCTGAGTTAGGTCTTAAGTTTTCAGCTAAACATAAAAAATCAGCAAGAACCGTTGGGGATGTGCTTGGTAAGTTTCACCCACATGGTGATAGTGCTTGTTATGAAGCAATGGTTTTAATGGCACAACCATTTTCTTATCGATACCCTTTTGTTGATGGTCAAGGAAACTGGGGGTCACCAGATGATCCGAAATCTTTTGCCGCAATGCGTTATACAGAAGCTAGACTTTCAAATTACGCAGATTTATTACTTGCTGAGTTACAACAGGGAACAGTTGAGTGGACAGATAATTTTGATGGTACGTTAAAAGAGCCGGCTCTTTTGCCAGCACGCCTCCCAAACGTTTTATTAAATGGGGCAACCGGGATAGCAGTTGGTATGGCGTCAGATATTTTACCACATAATTTAGTTGAAGTTGCAAATGCTTGTATTCATATTTTAGATAATCCAAAAGCAGGTCTTGATGAAATAATGGAATTTGTTAAAGGTCCTGACTTTCCAACAAAGGCGGAAATTATATCTTCAGCGGCAAGTATACGTAGTATATACGAAAGTGGAGTTGGCTCAATTAAAATGCGGGCCGTTTTTGTAGAAGAAAATCATCAAATAGTTATCACTGCATTACCTCATCAGGTTTCTGGTGCAAAAATAATTGGGCAGATTGCGGCTCAAATGCAGCTGAAAAAACTACCTATGGTTGATGATGTGAGAGATGAATCAGATCATGAGCATCCAACTAGAATAGTTATAGTTCCGCGCTCAAATCGTGTGGATATTTCTGGGCTGATGTCCCATTTATTTGCTACGACTGAGTTAGAGCGGAGCTATAGAGTAAATTTTAATATGATAGGTTTAAATGGTATCCCTCAGGTTAAAGGGTTATTAACTATCTTAAACGAATGGCTCTCTTATAGATTAGATACAGTCGAAAATCGCTGTCAATTTCAGCTAAATAAAATTTTAGATAAATTACATATTTTGGAAGGATTATTAATTGCATATTTGAATTTAGATGAAATTATCGCAATTATTCGTGACTCTAATGATCCTAAACCAATTTTAATTGCTAAGTTTAATTTAACTGAAATACAAGCAGATGCCATTTTGGATATGAAATTGCGACATTTGGCAAAAATTGAAGAAATTAATTTGCGGGCATCTCTTGATGATCTATCAAGTGAAAGAGATAGATTAGAGAAAATATTAAATAGTGATAAATTATTACGTAAGCTTGTAAAAAGCGAAGTTATTAAAGATCGGAATACGTTTGGCGACGTAAGATTGTCTCCTATTATTGAGAGAGAAGTTTCACAAGCCCTAAAGGAAGAAGATATTCTGCCAAATGAACCAATAACCGTGATCATTTCGCAAAAAGGTTGGGTGCGGGCAGCTAAAGGATTGGATGTGGATGGGCGTGATTTAAGTTACAAAGCTGGGGATGAGTTTCGTGCTCAGACAAATGCTAGAAGCAATCAGCAAGTTGTGTTTTTTGATAGTGAAGGAAAAGTTTATTCTTTACCAGGCCACTCTTTACCATCAGCAAGAGGCCAGGGTGAACCATTAACTGGAAAGCTCAATCCTGCTGATGGCGAAATCTTCACTTGTTTGGTAGGTGGAGAAGCTGATGAGTATGTTGTTATTGCAAGTGATAAAGGATATGGTTTTGCAACACAATTAAGCTCATTATATGTAAAAAATAAAAATGGAAAAGCCTGTTGTAAATTAACTGAAAATGCACATATGCTCCAGCCAAGACTTATTAAGTCTTTAGAAACAGAAAAAATCGCATGTGTTACCAATTTAGGTAGGTTATTAATTTTTGCAGCTACAGAATTACCGCTTTTATCTATAGGGAAAGGTAATAAATTAATGGGTTTGCCGAAGCCTAAGAATGGTACAATAGAAGAAGTTGTGAGAGATATGCAGGTTATCTCAGAAGATGAGCAGCTTACAATCCATGCGGGTCGACGTCATTTTACTCTCAAAGCTGCTGACTTAGAATATTATCAAGAAAGACGAGGTTTAAGAGGACATCTTTTACCAAGAGGGCTGCAAAATGTCACCTCTTTAACAAAAAATACCTGCCTATCTGGTTGCCACATGTTATGATAATTTCGTCATTGCGGGGTACGAAGCAATGACGAATATGTGGCAACCAGATAGGCAGGAAAAAATAGTCATGGCTAATAGAACCTCAATGGTGGAGTTTTTATGATTACAATAGATGAATATAAATCCAGGCGCCTAAAATTGGCCGGGTCTTTGCCGGATGATAGTGTAGCAGTTATTTTTGCTGCATCTGAGGTTATAAGAAATGGTGATGCTAGTTATCGGTTTCGGCAAAATAGTAATTTTTATTATTTAACTGGATTTAATGAACCAGACGCAGTTTTAGTAATTACCTCAGGTGATAACTCGAAAAGCATTTTATTTAATAGACCTCTTGATAAAGCTGCTGAACAATGGACTGGGAAGCGGTTGGGGCAGGAAAATGCTAAAATATCTTTGGGATTTGATGAGGCATTTATACTTGCTGATATGCCAATGAAATTGTTAAGTTTACTCGCTGGTTGTAAATCTATTTATTATTTTTTTGCAGAACATGCTAATTGGCGGAAATATCTTTACCCAGCTGTTATAGAGTTAAAAAATAGTATTAGACGAGGTGTAATAGCGCCATCTGTTTTTGCAGATTTAGAGCCAATTATAAGTGAGATGCGTGTTTTTAAGAGCGCCGCGGAAGTTGAGTTAATTAAAAAAGCAGTTTCTGTTAGTGTTTTCGCGCATAAAAGAGCTATACGAAAAGCTCAAGATTTAAAATATGAGTCTGAATTAGAGGCTGAGCTTTTATATGAAATGCATCGGAATGGATGTCAATCTATGGCTTATGAATCAATTGTTGCTGCTGGCAATAATGCCTGCACGCTCCATTATATAGAGAATAATCAACCTCTAAAAACAAATTCTCTAGTTTTAATTGATGCGGGTGGTGAATATCAAAATTATGCTGCGGATATTACACGTGCTTTTCCTGTAAGTGGTCGTTTTAGTGAAGAGCAAAAACAAATCTATAATTTGGTTCTAAAAGCGCAGAGAACTGGAATAGAGTTGATTCGACCAGGATGTTTTTGGAATGAAATTCAAAATGCTATTCTTAAAGTTCTAACAACTGGACTAGTTGAACTAGGAATTTTATCAGGTAATATTGATAATTTAATTAAACAAGAAGCTTATAAACCATTTTACATGCACGGATCAGGTCATTATTTAGGTCTTGATGTACATGATGCTGGTCAATACAAAATTGATGGTAACTGGCGGAAGTTGGCTGCAGGTATGGTTTTAACTGTTGAGCCAGGATTATACTTTATTCAAGGATTACAAAATATTGCAGAAAAATGGCAAGGAATAGGGATTCGAATAGAAGATGATATTTTAGTTACAGAAGATGGCTATGAGAATTTATCAGCAGGATTAATGGTAGAAATAGATGAGATAGAGGCGTACATGCGTGGTTGATTTAGAAGTTGATATCCTAATTGTTGGCGGGGGCTTAACCGGCGCAATATTATTATATGTATTAGAGTTAGCAAACGTTAATTGTTTGTTAATTGATAGTGCTAATATTGCTGCCAAAATAACAGGAGATTTTGATGCTCGCAGCATAGCTCTATCTTCAGCCAGTATTAGAATTTTAAAAAATTTACATATTTGGGATAAAATAAAAGCGGATACGGCAATAATAGATAAAATCCATGTATCTGAGAAAGGTAGATTTGGTAGTAGTGAATTTGTTGGTCACACAGAAGAGCCGTTTGGATTTGTTGTTGAAATGCAACATTTGCAAAATGGGATAACAAATATGTTAAATTTGAATCTCATTTTGACTGAATCTAGTGTTGAGTCATATGATAGAAACACAAATATTGCCACTATTCAAACTCCAACAGGTATTAAATTTGTTAAAACGAAAATAGTAGTTGCCGCTGATGGCGCCAATTCCAGTATGCGAAGATTTGTTAATCTTCCTGCTAATGTAAAAGATTATGGACATCAAGCAATAGTTGCAAATATTGGCTTAAATCGAGATCACAAAAATATAGCTTATGAAAGATTCACTAAATACGGGCCTTTAGCATTATTACCAATGCTTGGTAATCGGGCATCTTTGGTTTGGTCATTATCCATTCGAGATACAGCTGAAACAATGGCTTTGTCTGATGAAGAATTCTTAAAGAAGCTACAAGATATATTTGGATATCGTTTAGGAAAATTTATAAAAATAGGAAAAAGAAATATTTTTCCTCTTCGTCAAATAATAATGCCTAAAACCTCTACTGGAAATGTAATATTTATTGGAAATGCTGCGCACACTTTGCATCCTGTTGCTGGACAGGGATTTAATTTAGGTTTAAGAGATGTAGCTACTTTAGCAGAAAGTATTATTAAATTTGGTTTATCGCTCAATATGTTTGATGAATATCAAAGGTTAAGGCATCACGACCAAAAAGCAATAACTTATTTAACACAAGGCTTAGTTAGTATATTTACCAATAAATTTCCTGGTCTTGGCTTGGCTAGAGGGTTAGGTTTAATTGCCATAGATAATAGCTCTATTTTAAAAAATTTATTGGCAACTTATACGCGAGGTTTTGCTGGCAGCATGCCTGATTTAGTTTGCAATATTCCAATGTCAAATAAAACTACAATTTTGGAGAGCACTGTATGATTACCAATACAGAAATAGTAGTTGTAGGTAAAGGGATAGTTGGGTTATCTGCTGCTATTGCAATGCGGAGGAAAGGTTTTGGGGTTATATTACTTGATAAGGCACCAAAAGAATCTAAAACCCCGCCAAGTCCTAGAGTATATGCTATAAATTCTGCGTCCGTTGATTTATTTAAAGAGCTAAATATCTGGCAGCATATTGCTAAAGAACATTTAGCAGATTATACCCATATGCATGTTTGGGATGCAGCAAATGAGCGGTATTTAGATTTTGATTCAAGAGCTATTGGATGTAATAAGCTTGGGTTTATGTTAGTTGAATCAGTTGTGAAAGATGCTCTTTTAATTGAAGCCGAAAAGATAGGTGTAGAATCAGTTTCTGATTGTACAGTTACGGATGTTCAAGAACTTCCAGATAGAATAAAGCTCATTGATTCTAAAAATCAATATTGGTTAGGAAAATTACTAATAGTTGCCGATGGAGCTAGATCTGCGATTCGTGATATGTTGGGTGTTAAAGTAACCAGTTGGCCTTATTATCAGCAAGCAATAGTTGCAAATGTGCTCACAGAAAAACCACATAATAAAACAGCTTATCAAGTATTTCAGAAATTTGGCCCGCTAGCTTTTTTGCCTATGGCAAATCAAAATCAAAGTTCAATTGTATGGTCTACCACTAAAGAGCATGCAACAGATTTAATGCAAATGTCAGATCTTGATTTCGCAAATGAACTTACGAAAATATTTGCTAATAAATTAGGTAGAGTCGCAATAGCATCGCATAGATTCGAATATTCACTACATATGCGGCATGTACAAAATTATAGCGGGAAAAATTGGCTTATAATGGGGGATGCTGCTCATACAATTCATCCTTTAGCTGGGTTAGGGTTAAATGTTGGGTTAGGTGATGTAAAAACCTGGATAAATTTATTAGAACACAATAGTTATGGATTTGTTTCTAAAAGAAATTTAAGTAGTTATCAAAGAAAAAGAAAGCATGCTTTGTGGATAGTAATTTGCTTAATGCAGGGATTACATTTGTTATTTACGAATCATTCTATGATAGTATCTGAGATGCGTGGGTTTAGCTTAAATCTAGTAAATCAAATTGCTCCTTTAAAAAAGTTAATTATTGAGCATGCGGCTGGTTTCAGAACAGGTGTTTTTGGTGAAATTTAAGGATTTAGATATGTTGAAGAAGTTAATAAATATCGCAGCAGTAAGTTTTTGCCTTAGTATGAATGCGTATGCTGGGGATATTAAAATCGTAGGTAAGATAGATTTGAATCGCCCGTCAAATAAACAGCTTGGTTTTAAGTCTAATGTTGATACGATTGCATTATTAAAGTTAAATGTGTCAGAAAAAGCTAAGCAAAGCATAAAACATAGATTGCATCGTAAAGCAAAAAATGTAAATTTAGGAGCGAATTCTTCTGGAATTATTAGTAAAGTTGATTTAGGTATGGAGAGTGTGCCTGTGCTTAACCAAGGGCGACATGGAACATGTGTAACTTTCGCGGTTACAGCTGGGTTAGACGCTGTGCTTAAGAAAGGTGATTATATTAGTCAATTATGTCAATTAAGCTTAGGCCGATATTTAGAAAACCATGCTTATTTAGATAGTGGCTGGGATGGTACTTGGAGTAGAAGTGTCTTGAGTCAAATAGATGTATTTGGAATTGCCGCCAAGGGAGTTGAACGAGAGCATAATTGCGGAGGAGTTTCTGAGTATCCAATGTGTGGTCCAGATTTGACTATTGAAGAATCAATTGATGATTTTAGACAAATTAGCGAGAAAATTTCAGTAAATAATGCGGCTTGGAGTTCAATTTTAGACATATATCAAATAAGCTCCGATAATTTAAATCCAGAAGCTACTCTTCGAGAGGTTAAAAAATCTTTGCAAGCTGGAGATAGAGTGGTATTTGGCTCATTGTTATTAAATTTTGATATGGGGGTGGTTGGTGCGGTTGGAACGCATAATGTTTCTAATGATACTTGGATTTTGACCCCAGAGATTATTCAAAGCATAGATGATCAGACTGAATTTGCTGGCCATGCTATGTTAATTACTGGATATGATGATAATGCTATAGCCACAGATAGCTTAGGACGTATATATAAAGGCCTTTTAAAAATTAGAAATTCATGGGGTGATAAAATAGGTGATAAAGGCGACTTCTATATGTCTTACTCTTATTTTAAAGGCCTTGCACTAGAAGCACAGAGGATTAGAGCCTTGCATGCATCGGAGTAGGTCCACTGCCATTAAGTTAATGGCAGTGCGGAGTAGGTCTCGCGGATGATTTGCTATGTCATATATACCTCGTGTAAGATAATATGATTATGACAGAGACTTCATTTGAATTTGATAAAACTAGCGATTCTTATATGTGCCATGGAGAATGGACCATATTAGATCTCGGAAATATTTTGCTCAAATTAAAGTCATCTGTCAGGCCTAAAACTAAACAAGTCACTATAAATGGCAGTCAAATTTCAAAGTTTGATAGTGCTGGAGCTTTAACTTTATTGCAGTGTCAAAAATGGTTGCAAGAATCAGGCATAACAATAAACCTACAAGATTTTACAACAGCACAATGCGCTTTGTTGCGTTTAGTTGCTGAAAAAAGTAAAGATTTAGATTATATCCCGCCGGTAAATAAAAAAAGAACCCTGTTATATCAGATTGGCAAAGAGGCTATACATAAAATATCTCAAGCAAATGGTTTTTTAGTGCTAATCGGTGATTTAATTGATAAACTATTTGCTGCTTGTGGAAATTGGCATAGATTTCAGCTCCCAAGCATAATTTCTAATATGGCATCAACCGGCCTATATGCTTTACCAATAATTGGATTGCTTGCATTTTTGATAGGTGTTGTTTTGGCCTATCAAATGGGATTACAACTTGAGACTTATGGCGCTACAATATTTATTGCTTACTTATCAGGCATGGCGATATTTCGTGAGTTTGGTCCTTTAATAACAGCAATTATAGTTGCCGGGAGGACCAGCTCGGCTTTTACTGCTCAAATTGGCAGTATGAAAATAAATGAAGAAATTGACGCTCTTTATACTATGGGTCTGTCTCCAACCGAACTTTTAGTTGTACCAAAAGTTATTGGTTTATTGATTATGTTCCCTTTGCTTATATTTTGGGCTGATTTTTTTGGGGTTTTGGGCGCAATGATAATGTCTAAATTTATGTTACATGTTGGATATTATGATTACTTAATTCGTTTACAAGAGGCAGTTGGGGTAGAGCAATTAATGCTGGGTTTATATAAGGCCCCAGCTTTTGCAATTTTGATAGCTTTAGTAGGCTGTTTTCAAGGATTTCAAGTACAAGCTAGTGCAGATAGTATAGGCAGCCAAACAACGAGAAGCGTAGTTCAAGCTTTATTTTTAATTATAATAGCGGATGCTACTTATTCTGTTATTTATAGTTGGTTAAAGTTATGAGTAGCCCAATTATTGAAATAAAAAACTTAAAAAATTATCTAGGTAATACTTTTGTCCACAAAGATATAAATATTTCGGTAAATAAGGGCGAAATATTTGCCATTATTGGTGGAAGTGGGTGTGGTAAAACCACAGTATTACGCAGTATTTTGATGTTGATGCAGCCAACCTCCGGAGAAATTAAAGTTTTTGGCCAAGATATTACTAAATTAGATGAAAATAGCGCTAATGCTATTCGGAGGCGTTGGGGGGTGTTGTTTCAACATAGTGCCCTTTTTTCAGCTATGACAGTTTTAGAAAATATTATGTTTCCTATGCATGAGCTTGCTGATTTAGATGAAGAGTTCATGAAAGAATTAGCTATGCTTAAAATAGCATTAATTGGCCTGCCAAAAGAGGCGGCTGGTAAATTGCCTTCAGAGCTTAGTGGAGGTATGCAAAGGCGGGCTGCGGCAGCTAGAGCAATTGCCATGGATCCTGAATTATTATTTTTAGATGAGCCTACCTCAGGGCTAGATCCACTTAGCGCAAAACTGTTTGACCAGTTAATTCTTTATTTGCGCGACGCTTTAAATTTAACTATTGTTATTGTGAGTCATGATATAGACTCATTGAAGAGAACAACAGACAGGGTAGCATTTTTAGGGGATGGAATCGTGCGCAGTGTTGAGCCTATTGAGAGCTTAATGAAAAACAAAGATCCATTAATAGCAGCGTATTTTAGTAATAAGTAGGAGTTATTTACTTGGAATCTAAAACTAATTATACATTAGTCGGCTTAACAACAATTATTCTCTTAGTTGGCTTATTAATAGCTGGGCTATGGTTGTCTGCTGGATTTGATAGTAAAAAATATCATACTTATATCGTTTATATGGGAGAAAATATATCAGGTTTAAATGATGAATCTCAGGTAAAGTTTAATGGGGTTAAAGTTGGTAGTATTACTAAAATCGCAATAGATAAAAATAACCCACAGCAAGTAAAAGTATTTTTACAAATTGAAGATGGCACGCCAATTACAACTAGCACGCAGGCGTCTTTGATATCACAGGGAATAACTGGTAATAATTATTTAGGGCTAATGGCTATCACCAAAACAACCGAGCCGTTAAAAGCTTTGCCAGGCCAGAAATATCCAGTAATTACCTACAAAGCATCTTTTTTTAATCAACTAGAGCATACTATTGAAGATCTTAGTAATAGTATGAAAAACTTAATAAATAAGAAAAATACAGAAAACTTATCAAAAGCTATTAGTAATCTTGCAACTATTACTGATTCATTTGCATCTCACAGCAAGCAAATAGAGCGGATTTTGAATACTTTTCCTAAACTAATGACCGAAATGAGAGAAAGTGTAACTAAGTTTGGAGATATGTCAGAGGATGTTTCTGATGCGAGTGATAGATTAAGTACTACAATGGTAGCTGGTAGAAATGCTATTGATAAAATATCGCAGCAAGCGATTCCTCCGGCTGTAACTTTTTTGCGTAGGTTAGATATTATTGCCGCAAATCTTGAAAAGCTTAGTATTGAGTTAAGAAAGAACCCATCAATGGTTGTGCGTGGTTCTGCTCCCAGAAAATCTGGTCCAGGAGAGTAGAGGTGAGAAAATTTTGTATATTATTTCTAGGATTTTTAGCATCTTGTTCACCAATTATTCCAGAAGCCGATAATAAATTTAATATCACCGCTTTTTCCAGAGAAAAGATATCTTTACATCAATCTAAAGAAACAATCCTAGTCTCCCAGCCGCAAGCAATTCCTGGCTATCAAACAGAAGAAATGCATTATATAACTAAACCATTTCAGCTTAGTTCTTTTGTGAAAAATAGTTGGATAAGTCCTCCTGCCGGTTTGTTGACACCGCTTATTGTTCAGGCCTTGCAGAATAGTAACTATTTTTTTGCAGTTGCATCTGGACCTGACGCTGATAAAACAGACTACCGTTTAGACACCCAGCTAATTTCTTTGCAGCAAAACTTTTTAACTCATCCAAGTACGCTTGAGCTTGGGTTACAGGTTGTTTTGACTTATGTTGAAGATGCGCGAGTTGTAAGCTCTAGAACATTTATTATAACAAAGACTTGTCCAAGTAATAATCCATATGGAGGCGTTATTGCAACTAATAATGCTATGCAACAGTTTACGGCTGAGCTTAGTAAATATGTAATTTATGAGATTAGACAGGATTTAAGTCATATTAATCGATTAACCTAGAAAAAGCAGTAAATTTATTGGTAAAGAGTATAAGTTATATTGTTAAGGACAACAAATAGTAGGCTTTTTGATTTTACTTAAATCATGTTTTTAGTACAGTAAAGGCGAAAATTTAGGTGATATTTTTAAGCCTCGATTATCAAGGAGAGATCATGAACATGAAGGTGTTTTCACAACGCTTCAATCGAGAGTTATATTCTATGGAGCTACCAGAAGATTTAATTGAGAAAACGAAGGCTATTTCTAAGATATTTAGAGTTACTAGGCATATGGCGAATGATATGCTTTTCGGAAATACGATTCCACCTAAAGATGAATTAGAACGAATAGCTGAGATTTTAGATGTTTGTCCTGAGTGGCTGAGTGGCGCTGTTGACACAAGAAAAGCTTATTCTTCAAGAGAGGCAGTAGAGTCACTGCCATTAAGTTAAGGATTTTGTCATTCCCGCGAAGGCGGGAATCTATCCATAAAGTGGCGCTGTGCCTGCTTAGAAATAGATTCCCGCATTATTTAGAACCCAACAGTAAATTCAGTCTCAGTATCAGTATCATATTTTACAGTACTATTATAGTTTGATGAGTTTTTTTGATTTTGTGATTCATCTGTAAAGAAGTAAGGTCTTTTTGTTATTTTTTTGTCGCTAATACCAGAAGTTTTTTTCATAGACTTAGTTATATTATTAGAAGAAGGTTTAGTGTCAGGAGTGTGATAAACTCTTTCTAGTGAAAGAATCTCACTTGCTATAATTTCCTTGTTTGCAGTACCTAGCTCTTTAAGCGACCTACAATTCTCAATATCCTTCTGGTTGATTTTATCAAGACTTTTATATAAGGTTAGCGCATCTTCAGTATTATTTAGCAGCTCCTCAGTATAAAATAAGGCAGAATTGTAATGATCTTTGGCTTTCAATAACTCATTGTTTTCATGGTAAATAGAGCCAAGATTAAATTTTTCAATAGAAATATATAAGTTTGTGACAGCTTTATCATACATGCAGTTGCACTGCCATTTTTCTAAGCTTTTAGGCACGCTGTCGCGTTGTAACATATTGATAATATTGACAATTTTGTTGTCATAAAACCTGTTGTCTTTTTCTAGATTTTCTATTTGCGAGTTTAGTCTATTTGTTTCAGATGGTTTTTCAAATTTAGGCATATTATAGTATCCTCAACATAGTTGGTAAATGGTTCCTTCCTTACAATACCAGAGCAAATTTATTATTCCATTCGTCTTGCTCATTATTATCTACTGTATGACAGTTCGCAGGATTTTTTTCATTAAGATTTAAAATGATTTTCAATGGTTCAATCAATTTAGTTGCAAAATATGCAACTGCTAACGTTGTGACTGTAACTCCAGCGGCTGTCATTATCAGACCTGGCATCATAACAAAGATCATGGTCATCATGCAAACTAAAGTTAATTCAAATTTGTGTTGTAAGATTTCTCGACAAACAGGGATAACTAAATAGTGACAGGGATATACTATTAGGCCATTAAATAAATCATCTAGTATATTTGCTATATAAATTTTTTTTAAGAAGTCCGTTAACCAATTATTGTTTAAGCTTTCATTACGAGGATTATTTGTCTCGATTTCAGGGTATTTAAATGTATCAGAAACTTTATCTTTTATGGTAGAATCTTTCTTAACTTCGTCTGTTATACCGTTAGCATAATCTGCACTATAAATTTTAACTTTATGCTTAGCCTCAAGTATCCAAGATGAAATTCTATTTTTCCATTGGCTGTATGCCCATGAACTAGATTGATAATTAAAAAAAATCTGGTTTAAATAACCTTGTTGAGCAGGGTATTTAGGGTTCATAAATATTAAATGTTTGTCTAACTCTTCCTCTGTATTGCTAGTAGGAGTAAGTCCATAGGCAAAAATACGGTCATAATCATTTATTACAAGTCTTTCAAAGCCATGCTGGGGTGTTAATTCAATTGCTTCGACTTTAAACTCGACTAACTTCCATTGATTACTAGATTGAATAGATTGAATTAGAGTAGGGATTTTATATTTTGAAAGAGGTTTTATATTTGCATAAGGTAATAAACAAATAATTCTTGCAAGTTTATTCTTATTGGGTTCACTAGCATCTTTAGTAAGAGTTTCTTTCATTGCGATTAATTCATCTTGAAAAGCGAAGCGTATTTGTTTTGAAAGGCTGGTTGCTGGGCTTAGATAAAATAAGTTAAAGCGGTCAAGATAGCTTATGGAATTCCAGCTATCATCTGTATCAGAGATAAGCGCTTGCACGATTTTTTTGGCTTTCTCCTGGTCACTTAGTGTATTTTCAAATAATTTTGCCATAAAAACACCCTTGCTTACTCAATAAATTGGCTAAGCATACTTTTAAGTCCAGAAAGATGCAAGCTCGCGAGCGCTTTTGATTTTTCATGATTAACTGCTACGTTTAAGCCAATCCATTCTAAGCTTTCTTTAGGTAATTCATCTAAGAATCTACTTGGGGTTGATGGTTTTAGTTCGCCTTTTTGTTTACGAATCCTGGCTAAGCTTAAAGTTAATGCTTTCTGAGCGCGAGTTATTCCCACATATGCTAAGCGCCTTTCTTCTTCAATTTGATCCTGCTCGATACTAACATGGTGCGGTAAAATATTTTCTTCCATGCCAGTTAAATAAACAAAAGGAAACTCTAGACCTTTTGCTGCATGTAGGGTCATTAATTGTAGGCTGTCATTTTCAGCTTCATCAGCACTATCTAAAATATCAATAAGAATAAGTTTTCTAACACTATCAGATAAATTATTCTCAGGATTTTTTTGTAAGATTTTGTCAACCCAATCTAATAGCTCATATACATTTTCCATGCATTTTTGGGATTTTAATGGAGAAGAATGTTGCTCATAAAGATAAGCTTCATAGCCTATAGTATCAATCATTTCTTTAAGGATTGGCAATAAAGGTTCAGATTCTATCTGCATTTTTAAATTAAAAATCCATTTTTTAAAAGTCTTTAATGAAGAATAATTTTTTTCATTAATTAATTCACCAAGAGCTAAATTATCCGCACATGCATAAAGACTCATTTCGCGTTCTTTTGCGTAATTTCCAAGGATATGTAAAGTTTTATCACCTATACCTCGTTTAGGTGTATTAATCGCTCTCAAAAAAGCTGCGTCATCTGATTCATTACAAAGTAACTTTAAATAAGCAAATATATCTTTGATTTCAGTTTTGGCAAACCAAGATTGTCCTCCGCTGATATAGTACGGAATATTATGCTTGCGCAAGGTTTTCTCAAAAACTCTAGATTGGTGATTTCCTCGATATAAAATAGCATAATTTTTATAGGCTATATTGTGGCGCAGTTTATGATTAATAATATCCCCGACAATTTGCTCTGCCTCATCTTGCTCGTCTCGACAAGATAAAACTCTTAATAGATCCCCTTCTCCAAGACTACTCCAGAGTTTTTTTTCAATTAAGTGTGGGTTATTGAAAATTAGTTTATTCGCCGCATGTAAAATTCGCCCCGTTGACCGATAATTTTGTTCTAATTTAATTACTTTTAAACTTGGAAAATCATTTTTTAAATTGATAAGATTTTCAGGTTTTGCACCACGCCAGGCATAAATTGATTGATCATCATCACCAACAGCGGTGAATGATGCTTTACTACCAACTAATAACTTTACTAATTCATACTGAGCAACATTTGAATCTTGATATTCATCGATAAGTAAATGATGAAATTTATTTTGCCAATATTGTAAAATCAGGGGATTACTCTTTAAAATCTCAACTGGCAGACGAATTAGATCATCAAAATCTACAGCATTATATGAGCTTAATGCCAGTTGATAATGATGATATATTTCAGCTATGTTCAGAGTTTGTTGGTTTATATTTTGGTGTGTTGAAATAAGTCTAATGTCCTCTGGTGAGAGCATCTCGTTTTTCCAATTAGAAATAATGCTCGTTATTTCTCTCAATCCTTCTCTATCATGCGCCTTAGATGCTGGGAGGAAGGATTTAATAATTTGGAGGCAATCTTCGCTGTCAAAAATTGAAAACCCAGATTTCAAATCACAAGCAGCTAATTCTTTTTTTATAATACTTAGCCCAAGTGTATGAAAAGTTGTAATTTTCAAACCGCGCTTATTAGCTGATTGTAATTCTTGGTGAACGCGCTTTTTCATTTCGTTAGCAGCTTTATTTGTGAAGGTTACTGCACAAATATTATGTGGTTTGAAATCACACTTTTGAATTAAAAAAGCAATTTTCTTCGTGATTACACGTGTCTTGCCACTGCCTGCTCCTGCTAAAACCAATAATGGTCCATCAATATATCTAATTGCAGCTCTTTGCTCTTCGTTTAAAGTATTATTATTTAACGAGGTCACTATCTATTAATCTACCATAATTGTCTTCGAAACGGACGATATCATCTTCACCTAAATATTCGCCACTTTGCACCTCTATCATTACCAAATCTAATACCCCTGGGTTTTCAAGGCGATGTTTGTGTCCTGCTGGAATATAGGTTGATTCATTGGTATGTACAAAAAAGATCTTATCTCCATTAACGACTTTTGCCATACCGCTTACAACTATCCAGTGTTCACTGCGATGATGATGCATTTGCAAGCTTAAGCTTGCGCCTGGCTGTACTACGATTCTTTTGATTTTAAAATTAGCACTTTCTTCTAGGATAGTATATGTTCCCCAAGGACGATGAACTGTACGATGTATTTTATACACTTCATGATTTAATTTTTTTAGCTCAGCATATAAATATTTAACATCTTGGGAGCGAGATTTATCTGCAACTAATAGCGCATCAGGAGTATCGATAATTAATAGATTATCTACGCCAACTGCACCTATTAATCTTTCATCGCTTTGGATATAGCAATTTGTGACTTCATGCAGAACTGATTCTCCTGAAATTCTATTACCAGCATTATCAGGTAATACCATTTCTCCCAGTGCCTCCCAGGAGCCAACGTCAGTCCAACCAATATCACATGGAACAACAGCGATATTTTTGGATTTTTCCATAACTGCATAATCTATGGATTGATCTTCTACTAAGCTAAAAGTATCTGGTTCTAATAGTAATTCAGAGTAACCACGATTATTTTTAGTATGGGAGGCAGCCAAACAATCTGAAACACAGGCTAGAATTTGCGGACAATGGATACTAATTTCGTCTAAGATAGTTTTTGCCGAAAATAAAAACATCCCAGAGTTCCAGAGAAACCGTTTTGTTGCGAGATATTCTTTAGCAAGCTGTAGATTTGGTTTTTCAACAAAGCGCAGAACATCATGGCCTTCTGCTTCTATATATCCATAACCAGTATTTGGTTCATGAGGTTGCATACCAAACGTAACTAGTTTTTCTGAGGTTGCTATTTCCATTGCTGTGGTAACTGCTTTTTGAAATTCATCTTGGTTGGTAATTAAGTGATCGGCTGCTAAGATTAGCAATATAGCATTGTCACCATATTTTCTAGAAATTTCTAGTGAGGCAGCAGTAATTGCTGCTGCAGTATTTCTTCCAAGAGGTTCTAAAATAAAAGAAGTTTGTAGTTTGTTATTGTTTATTTTTCTGAATTCTTCTTCAATTTTAAAATTAAATTCGGTATTTGTAACGGTTAATATTTCAACTACATTTTTTAGGTTAGCACCTCTTAGAAAGGCCTTTTGCAGAAGACTAAGGCCATCATCTTTTAATCTAATAAAAGGTTTTGGATGAAGTTCTCTTGAAACAGGCCAAAGGCGTGAACCAGCTCCACCACATAATATAGTTGGTATTAGTTGCATGTTGTACCTTATTTATTATACTTCTTTCGAACTTCACTCTCTGCAGCGAGTTTCGAAAGAAGTCTATTATTTAATATTTAGAGCATTTTAAAAATACATCCCAATATTCTTCGCTCATTCTATTAATATCACAAAATTCTTTTACTCTTTCTTTGCCAATTTGAATTAAAGATTCTCTTTTATTATTATCTGAAACTAAAGTTTTCATGGCATTTGCAATCTGGGTTGGAACTCTTGGGTCAAAAAAGATAGCCCCATTTCCTGCAACTTCTGGCAATGAAGTGGTATTGCTACAGGCAACTGGTACACCTGCCCGCATGGCTTCTAATATTGGTAAACCAAATCCCTCATAAAGAGAAGGAAAAATAACTCCAGAACAATTTTGCATTAAGTATGTTAAATCAGAATTTTTTAGATAACCAGTGAAGATTACCTGTGATTTAAGTCCCATCTTTACGGCGGCATTAATTAGCCACTGTTGTCTTTGCCCAGGAGCGCCAGTGCAAACTAGTTTAATTTCTTCAGAAAGATCTTTGTTATGATAAGCTATTTTTAATGCCGTTAGAAGCATCTCGTGATTTTTATGTTGCCAGAAATTTGCCGGGTAGAGTAAATACTGCTGTGGTTTTAGTTCTAAGCTTTCAAGCAGAGATGTGGTTGGTGAATAATTTTCATCACCGCGATTTGCCATTCTTAAATGAATAGTCTGTATTTTTTCCGGTGATATTTTTCCATGTTTTAATACAGAGTTTCTTGAATATTCTGAAATAGATATAAGCTTAGTCGACAACCGACATGCCTCAGTAAAAGCATGGTCACGATTAGCTATATCTAAAATATCAAAAAATGCTGGGTGAGTTTTATATTGTAAGTCATAAATCACACATACACTGGGAGTATTCGGCATGGCAAAAGTTGGTGCGGTAAATGGACAAAAGATCAAGTTAGGCTTAATATTATTTAATATTTTCTTTAAAGAGCGTCTTCTTAATGCTGCGTAAGCTCTGTAACCTACAATACTTATTTTTCTAGGAATTTTTGGTAATTGTCTGAATAAATAAGTGATTGCTCTTGATAATAAAGATGGTTTGCCTTGGGAGTTTCCAGTAACCATCAGTCTAGACATATTTTTTCTATCTAGAAAACTCAATTCATTATGGGATTTTTCCTGAGTTAATAGAATGAAGTTAGTTGATGAATTTTGATTGGCTAAGCTGATTAATAACTCAAGCACAAATAATTTGGCTCCGCCATTTTCTCCGCCCGGTAAGACAGGAGTTAAATCAACTAAAATAGTTTTTAGGTTTTGACTCATTTTAATTTTAATAAGTATTAATATTTGCAGAAGAGTAAAGTTTTTTTGAGAAATTATCAAGCATTAGGGGGCTAGAAACAGGGCTGTCGCATCAAATTAATCAATGCTGGCGTGTAGGTTGGGCCTTGGCCCAACAAAAAATGCAGCTTTTTTATCGTTGGGCCAAGGCCCAACCTACGCCCCGTCTATATTATTTGATGAGACAGCCCTGGGCTAGAAAACAGGGATTGAAGATGGATTTTTGTAAACTATAGAAATATTTTTTATTTTCCTGTAGCTTATATAGAAGTTACGCATTACGAGCTCAACTGCTTTTTCTAGGTTAAAGTAAAGAATTAAATGTTTCAACCTTTGGAGTGAAATATGAAATGCGCTAATATTCTTGAAGCAATTGGAAAAACACCTTCAGTTAGATTTAACAGAGTAGTTGATGGGTTACGCTGTGAACTTTATGGAAAATGCGAGTTTATGAATCCAGGCGGTTCTGTGAAAGACAGAATAGGCTACTCTATGGTGCAGAATGCTTTAAATGATGGGAGCATTAAGTTAGGTGACACTTTAATTGAGCCAACTTCAGGGAATACTGGTATTGGAATTGCTTTAGCTGGGGCTGTTTTGGGTTTTAAGGTTATTATCACCATGCCCGATAAAATGAGTCAAGAAAAGCAAGTTGTTTTAGAAAGTTTGGGAGCAAAAATCTATAGAACTCCATCTTCTGCTTTATCCTTTGATCCTGATAGTCATATTTCTTTAGCCAAACGGTTACAAAAAGAAATTCCTAATTCGCATGTCTTAGATCAATATGCAAATCCGAATAATCCTAATGCACATTATTATGGTACAGCAGAAGAAATAATTGCTGATTTTGGAAAGGATTTGGCAATGGTTGTTGCTGGTGTTGGTACTGGTGGTACTATAACTGGCATCGCTAAACGATTAAAAGAATATAATCCGCAAATTCAAGTTGTAGGGGTAGATCCAATAGGCTCTATTTTAGGTGGAGGAGATACAATTGCTCCGTATTTAGTTGAAGGGATAGGCTATGATTTCTTCCCTGATGTATTAGATAATACTTTAATTGATAGATATATAAAAACAAATGATAAGGACTCATTTACAACTGCTAGAAGAGTTATAAAAGAAGAAGGTTTACTGATAGGCGGCTCTAGCGGCTCAGCGGTTTTTGGTGCTTTAAAAGCAGCGAAAGATTTAAGTGAAAACCAAAAATGCTTAGTAATTTTACCAGATTCAATTCGCAATTATATGAGTAAATTTGCATCTGATAGTTGGATGAAAGAGAATCATTTTTTAACCTAGAAAACGTCCTTGTGATACAGAGCAAACATCTGCTAAAAACTGCGGAATCAAGTTATCATGATAATCAATACTTTTAGCCATGATTTTCTCCTTTTAAATAATCAATCAAATATTCTTTGCGTAAATAAAAAAAAGGGAGTTCCCTTAGGCCTTTTTTACAAATTGAGATTTTAATTTCATTGCGCCAATACCATCAACTTTACAGTCAATATCATGGTCGCCTTCAACTAATCTAATATTTTTTACTTTAGTCCCAACTTTTATAACTAATGAAGAACCTTTAATAGGTAAGTCTTTTATAACTGTGATTGTATCTCCGTCTTGTAAAACGTTACCGTGTGCATCTTTGACTATACGTGCTTCAGTTGGTTCTACTACTGTTTGATCCCATTCATTTGCGCATTCAGGACAGATAAAAAAATCACCATCTTTATAAGTATATTCTGAGTGGCATTTTGGGCAGGATGGTAATGTGCTCATATATGTAATCCTAATTGGTATTTTGATTATCCTAGTTATCTAAAGCTAAATACTCTTTTGTTCCAATTATTTGTTCTCTTTCACTAAAAGAGGTTAATTGTTCTGCTACAGATTCACTATTGCCATCATTATATATGGCTTTAAGAGTTTTTTGTATTGCTTTAATAGCCGCTCTTTGCAAATCAGACGGAATAATAATTAAATTATATCCAAGTTCTTGAAGTTTACTGGTAGAAACCATAGGAGTTTTTCCGCCTTGGAACATATTAATTAGTTTTGGTGTAGTAATTTCTTTAGCGATTTGTTCGATTTGCTCAATTGTTTCTGGAGCCTCTACGAATATCATGTCTGCCCCGGCATTTATATAAGCTTTTGCCCGTTCAAGTGCGCTTTTAAAACCTTCAACTGCAATGCCATCAGTTCTAGCGATAATCATGAAATCAGGATTTACGACACTTTGTTTTGCGACCGTTAATTTTTTACACATTTCATGTATTGGTATTAAAGATTTATCGCTTAAGTGCCCGCAACGTTTTGGAAATGTTTGATCTTCCAAATGTAACCCTGCCACTCCAACTCGCTCATAAGTTTCGATTGTTAGTTTAACGTTTAAAACATTTCCAAACCCAGTGTCAGCATCAGCAATAACTGGTAAATTAGTTACATTTACAATGTGCGATAATACGTTGCATATATCTGTCATAGTCAGCAAACCAAGGTCTGGATAGCCAGTACTTCGAGCAATTGCTCCCCCGCTAGCATATAAAACAGAAAAGCCTGCTTGTTTTGCTAGTAATCCAGATAATCCGTCGTATATTCCTGGAGCTATAATAGTTTTCCCAGAATTAATATAGTTGCGTAATAATTGTGCTGCATTCATTTATTGTTATTCTCCAAGTCCAGATAAAGCATTCTCCGGTGCTAATTTACTGCATGTAAACTCCGAGCTCAACTGCTTTTTCTAGGGTTATAATCCTAGCCAGCGAATAAATTGATTTGTTGCGGTTAATTGAATAGCCGAAAAAGTTGAAAAATGAATTATATACTTATTTGCCGTTGGATTTTCTATCATGCTAATTGATGTAATCTCTGGATGAGATATAAATTCCATTTGCGTTGTGTAATAGCCTCTTTGCATTTTGATAGTTGGTATAACGAAGTGTAATTCATCTAAAATATTTGGATTAAGATTACGAATTTCTGGTTTAGTTATTAATGCTTCAAGATTTTGATTTGTTAGCGCTATATACTCATGGCCATTTATCCTTCGACGAAGCATTCTTTTTAAAGGCGGAGATTGATTAAATGTTTTTTTATATAGATCAGCTTCTAGTACTAAGATAGCAGTGTCTTTTCCAAATTTGCCAAAATAAACATATTCACGTGGTATCAAGTCTTGATTTAGCGGTTTTATAATTTCAGGATTAAGTTCGGCTTTATGTGTACAATTTAAAAATCGTGATTTACTAAACCAGCTATCGCTTGGATAATACATAACAATTAAAGAATTATCTTTAATTGTTTCAATTATTGGTTTTGCTATAGAAAGAGGCAAGGCAGGGCATCCCCAACTTCTACCAGAACGACCATATTTTTTTATGAAATCAGCACTCATATACCAGCCACCATGCATCACAATATAACGGTTAGAGGCATTATCATTAAAACTATAATCGAGTCCTTGTAATCTTAAAGACCTACCCTCTCTGCCATAGTATGCTTGTTCAGTTCTATAGACTCCAAGGCTTGTTGCTTTTGAGTCGTATTTATTTGAAAAATAATCTGTTAGAAGAGTTCCAGAGGAAATTCCATGGCCAACATAAGTGTGGTAGAGCAATTTATTTTTTTCCAAATCAAATACCCATAATCGTTTTTGATTAGATGGTAGTGAGTAGTCAATAACAGTTAAAATTTGATTATGGCTTATATTATATTTATCAACACATTCTAAAGAAACAACTACCTTATCAATTACATCTTGATGTAAATCTGTAGTTGTATTTTTTAGGGTATACATTAGATTTGCGCTGTTAGATTGAGAATAAAGTTTTTCTAAAACTGTGTCTCTCATTGATATGAGTTTATGTTTTAAAAGAGGATCATGTAGAGCGCTCTTGATGGTTAATAAATTGGGGTAAGATGGTGTATATAAATTTAATACGCTGGCTAGCATTAAAGACAAATATGCGGTCATAATTTACTCTAAGCTGTTTGTTTATTCTATTGTTATGTAAGTTATAGTCTATTTTTGTAAAAAAAACAGGCGAACTGTAATTTTTACTACTAAAATTAAATTAACGTTAATGGTTTTGGGGGAAGTATGAAAAAGATAAGAATTGCTTTGTTTGCAATTTTAAGCGGGCTTTTAGTTATTTCAACAAATAGTTTTGCATATGACGATAAAAATTGCCCAGAAAAAAGTTTTTGCCAAGATTGTTTTAACAAGTGCCATATAAATCCAGTGCAATGTCCGGAAAGTTGTGATGCTTGCAAGGGATGTTTAAATAAATATGGGCAATAAGCATTCGTAGTAGAGCTCAACTGCTTTTTCTAGGTTTAATGGGACATGTTGCCCAAAGTTGGGTGCGTTGAATAGTCATTGAATCTACTTTATAATCCTAGCAAAAGCACGTAACTTGAATTCTAAATAAGGGGTTAGATATGAGTAATTTTATTAAGTCAGTAACAGATGATAGTTTTGAACAAGACGTACTAAAAGCTGGTAGACCAGTAATCGTTGATTTTTGGGCTGAGTGGTGTGGTCCTTGTCGAGCTTTAGGTCCTATTTTTGAAGAAGTAGCTGGCACACATAATGACCAAATTGGTTTTGCAAAAATGAATATAGATGATAATCCAAATACCCCTGCAAAATACGGTGTAATGAGTATACCGACATTAATCATTTTTAAAAATGAACAAGTAGAAGCAATTAAAATGGGCCTTTTAACTAAATCACAATTATTAGCTTTTATAGATAGTAATATTTAACCTAGAAAAAGCAGAATAAAATATGCAAAATTTTTTAATAATTGCAAATGGACCATTTTTAAATAAAAAAATAATTTCTGAGGCAATGATAGGAAAAAAAATCATTGTCTTGGATGGAGCGGCTGATAAACTTCTAGATTACAATATATATCCGGATGTCATTATTGGCGACTTTGATTCTATATCCCAGACTACGAAAAAATATTGGGGTATCACCGAAAATAATAGCAAAGAGTTTTACTTTGGTAAAAATGGAGTTTTGATTATTTATTTAGATGATCAAAATACAACGGATCTTCTTAAAGCTATTCATTATTGTGATGTAGAAAATGCAAATAGTATCGATATTATTTGTGCAACTGGCGGCAGAGAAGATCACACAGAGGCGATGAAAGCTGCCTTGCAAACACAATATAATCCTAAGCGAAAAATCATTACGCATACTTGTTATCAATCATTACGTTTTGCAAAGAATGAAACAATAGAGATCCGAGGTGAGGCTGGAGATTACTGCGGGGTTATTGGTATAAACTTAGGAAAATGCAGTTCAGTTGGATTAAAATATGAGCTTAATAATCATGCCATTAGTACTAGTAATTGTTTGCTCGGCAAGTCTGCAAAGATAATAGTTAATGGAGAGGCATTGGTAATTTTACCACCGCAATTATTGGCCCAAAGGATTAGTGTCTGTTGACAATTGGTTGCACAGTCAAAATTCACCCTATTCACCCTATATTATAAGTTGTTTGCGGCAAAATCAGCAAGCCTTGATCTTTCTCCTCTGGTAAGAGTCATGTGTGCGCTATGATTCCAACTTTTAAATCTGTCTACTGCAAAAGTTAGACCAGAAGTTGTTTCTGTAAGATAAGGGGTGTCAATTTGTTTTATATCGCCGAGGCAAATAATTTTACTTCCAGGACCAGCGCGTGTTACAAGTGTTTTGATTTGTTTAGGAGTTAAATTTTGTGCCTCATCAATTATAATAAATCGATTTAAGAATGTTCTGCCGCGCATGTAGTTAAGCGAGCGGATTTTTATTTTATTTTTTAATAAATCATCGGTTGCGTTTCTACCAAAGCTACCACCTTCTTGAGTACCTTGAAGAACCTCTAGGTTATCCATAAGTGCGCCCATCCATGGAGCCATTTTTTCTTCTTCACTACCTGGAAGGAAACCAATATCTTCCCCAACAGGAATAGTAACTCTAGTCATAATTATTTCATTATATCGCCTATCATCAAGTACTTGTGTAAGACCAGCTGCTATTGTTAAGAGCGTTTTACCTGTGCCTGCTGAGCCTTGTAGGGTTACGAAGTCAATTTCTGGATCTAGTAATAAATTAAGAGCAAAGTTTTGCTCGCTGTTTCTAGCTTTGATTCCCCAGACTGTATGCTTTTCTGCTTTATAATCACATGCCATCTCAATCATTGCTTCATCTGCTTCAATTTTTTTAACTACAGCTTGAAACTCACCATCTTCAGTGATTAGACAGTCATTAGGAAACCATTCTTTGGTTAATGGCCCGTTGATTTTATAAAAAGTTCGGCCATTTTCTTGCCAAGAAGACATATTCTTACTGTGGGTATCCCAGAAATTATTTTTTAGAATATGCGATCCGCTATGTAATAGTGTTACATCATCTAGTACTTGGTCGGTATGATAATCTTCTGCCAGTACTCCTAAAATTCCTGCTTTTATTCTAAGATTAATATCTTTCGAAACGATAATTATTTGTTTTTGAGGGTATTTTTTTTGTAGGCTCAATGAGGTTGCTAATAAAGTATTGTCTACATTTAAACCAGGTAAAGAAATAGGTTGAGTTTGCTCAAATTCATCAGTTTGAAAAAATATACGACCGCTGCTGTGAGTTGCTTTATTTTTCTTTAAAAAACTAGGTATTGGTAATCCTGCACTAATGCTTGCGTGAGAAGCATTATTCATAAGCTCAACAAGCATTCTGTTAGTTTGCCGAACGTTTCTAGCTACTTCAGAAATACCAGTTTTATGTTTATCAAGCTCCTCCAGCACAACCATAGGTAAGTAAATATCATGCTCATGGAAGTGGTAAATAGCTGCTGGATCATGCATTAGGATGTTTGTGTCTAAAACAAATAGTTTTTGCTTTTTATTTGAGTTGTCCATATTTTATTCTCCATCCTTACTTTGTATGAGGTTTATGCTATGATATCTTAAATTTAAAGATCATAATTTGGTAGCAGGTATATGACCACCATTAAGAAAGATAGTGCCACGATTATTGTGAATAAAAAAGCCCGATTCGAATATTTTATAGAAGAAGAGTTTGAGGCTGGTTTAGTATTGGAGGGTTGGGAGATTAAAAGTTTACGTGCCGCTCGGGTTAATTTAACTGATTCCCACGTGATAATTAAGCGAAGCGAGGCTTATTTGCTGGGAGCACAAATTCAACCATTAGCAACAACGGCTACTCACACAAATGCTGATCCTATTCGTACGAGAAAATTATTATTAAATCGCAAGGAATTAAACAAATTAATTGGTAGTGTTGAGCGACAGGGATTTACCTTAATTCCGATCTCGCTATATTGGAAAAGGAATAAAATAAAAATGCGCCTTGCTTTAGCAAGAGGAAAAAAAGAACATGATAAACGTGATACTATTAAAGAACGAGATTGGCAAAGGGATAGATCCAGAATTATGAAAAAAGGGCTATAATCCTAGAAAAAGCAGGCCCTGCGATCTCAACTGCTTTTTCTAGGATAATTTTTTAAAATATACTATTTATTAGAAGGGTAGGAGTTTCAAATGTGCGGGATAATTGGCGCAGTTGCTAAGCGAGAGATTAGTAAAATTTTGCTAGAAGGCTTAAAGAAATTAGAATATCGTGGATATGACTCTGCAGGAATAGCAGTTATAGATCAAGATGATAAAATTCAGCGGATTAGAGCCCAGGGGAAGGTTCAAGTATTATCAGACGCCATTATGGCGAAAGATGTTGCTGGAAATGTTGGGATCGCCCATACTCGTTGGGCAACACACGGTTCTCCTTCTGAAGCTAATGCTCACCCACATTTGTCCTGCGATGATTTAGCAATCGTTCATAATGGTATAATTGAAAATTACGAAACTCTTCGTAAAAATTTAGTAACTATTGGTTATGAATTTTTGTCTGACACGGATACAGAAGTAGCTGCTCATTTAATTCATTATCATTATCAGAAAAGTGCTTCCTCAATTCAAGCTGTACAAGACGCAGCAAAAGAAATGGAAGGAGCCTTTTCAATAGGCGTCATTAATAAGTACGCTCCAACAGAATTAGTTGCAATTCGCAAAGGTAGTCCTTTGGTGATTGGTTTAGGTATTGATGAAAAATTTATTGCCTCAGATGCATTAGCATTAAGGGCTTTTGCACAATCGGTGATTTATTTAGAAGAAGGTGATAGTGTTCGTTTGACAACAGAAAGTATTGAAATATTTGATGATTCAGGAAAGCTTGTTAATCGTCAAACCAAACATTTAAATGACGATAACCATGCCATAATAAAAGGCCCTTACCGACATTTTATGCTAAAAGAAATTTTTGAACAAACAAAGGTTTTGTCCGATACAATGGAGGGGCGGTTATCTAGTATTGAAGTGTTAAAGGCGAGTTTTGGCGATAGAGCGCTTGAATTATTTAAGAGAGCTAAGCAAATTCATATAGTTGCTTGTGGTACTAGCTATCATGCTGGATTAATTGCTAAATATTGGTTTGAATCATTAGCAAAGATTCCAACGCAGGTTGAAATAGCTAGTGAGTATCGTTATCGTGATGTTGTGGTTTGTGAAGATACTTTATTTGTTACCGTTTCACAATCTGGTGAAACTGCAGATACTTTAGCTGCATTGCATAAGGCAAAACATGAGAATTATTTGGGAAATTTTGCTATTTGTAATGTTGCAATTAGTTCTTTGGTTCGAGAGTCAGATTGTGTCTTTTTAACAAGAGCTGGTGTGGAAATAGGTGTTGCTTCAACAAAAGCATTTACAACGCAACTTGTTAGTTTTTTAATGATGGCAATTGCCTGTTGTAAAACCACGGAAGCAGCAGAGGCATTTGCTCAGTTGCAGAGATTGCCGTCTGTAGTTGAAAAAGTATTACAGTTAAATGATGAGGTAAAAGAAGTTTCTGCAAGATTTATTAATAAAACAAATGCTCTTTTTTTAGGAAGAGGAATGTATTTCCCAGTCGCATTAGAAGGTGCTTTAAAGTTAAAAGAGGTTTCCTATATTCATGCTGAAGCATATCCAGCAGGAGAGCTGAAACATGGGCCACTTGCTCTGGTAGATAGCTCGATGCCAGTTATCGTAACTGCTCCCAAAGATCATGTTTTAGAAAAACTTAAATCAAATATTTCTGAAGTAAGTGCCCGTGGTGGAGAATTATTTGTATTTATTGATGAGAATGAAAATTTAGACATAGCCTCCCATATAATAAAAGTCCCAACAGGAGGAACTTTTATAGACCCAATAGCTTTTGCTATATCTCAGCAATTATTAGCTTATCATGTTGCGGTAGCAAAAGGTACAGATGTAGATCAACCAAGAAATTTAGCAAAATCAGTTACAGTTGAGTGAGAAATAAATGTTAAAAGAACAATTAGCGATCGCAGAACAGATAGCCGTAGAAATTAATGCAAGTAAAGATCAAGTAATAAGTGCCATTCGACTGTTAGAAGACGGTGCGAGCGTGCCGTTTATCGCAAGATATAGAAAAGAGCAAACAAAAGGTTTAGATGATGTAAAATTACGCACAATTAATACTAGGTTACAATATTTAACAGAATTAAATGAACGTAGGACGTTAGTTATTAATTGTATTAGCGAGCAAAATCGTATGACAGATGCTCTATTATCAGCGATTCAAGCAGCTGATACAAAAACTAGATTAGAAGATCTATATCTGCCATATCGTCCAAAGCGGCGAACAAAAGCTACGGTTGCTAAAGAAAAAGGCTTGGCAAAGCTTGCTGATTTTTTATTAAAGGAAAAAAATGTTATTCCAGAGGTAATTGCTAAGGAATTTATTAGCGATGAGCTCGGGGTTCCTGATGTAAAAGCAGCTTTAAGTGGTGCTTTGCAGATTATTATGGAATCTTTTGCTGAACATCCTGATTTATTAAAAGCATTACGAAAAGTTTTATGGCAAGATGGAATTTTAACAGCTGCGGCATGTCAAAAGAAAGAAGATAAAAATGCCAAGTTTCAAGATTATTATAATTACTCAGAAAGAGTAAATAAAATTCCAGCTCATCGCGCTTTGGCTTTATTTAGAGGTAGAGCGGATAATTCTTTAAAACTTTCCATAAAATTTGTAGATGAAAATTTTGATGGGGTAAAATTTATTTTAGATTATTTTAAAATACCAGAAGCAACAACCCCAGTTTTTAAATGGTTAAAAAATGTAATTTCTCAAACTTGGAGTATGCGATTATTTCCTAAGGTAGAGCTGGAGATATTTAAGTCTTTGAGAGATATTTCTGATGAAGAGGCTATAAAAGTATTTTCTAAAAATCTTAAAGATTTATTATTGAAAGCCCCAGCTGGAAATTTGGTAACCATAGGTCTTGATCCTGGTATTAAAACAGGAGTTAAAGTTGCTGTTGTTGATGAGACAGGAAAGGTTTTGGATACAACAACTATATTTTTAATAGGCCAAAGTAGTGATTGGCATCAAGCGAAAGCAACTTTGGCTAAATTAGCAATTAAATATAAAGCTAGACTGATAAGTATTGGAAACGGAACCGGATCGCGTGAAACAGTGCGTATGGTAGCTGATTTAATTCGTACTTATCCGGATTTAAATTTACAAAAAGTTTTAGTGAATGAGGCTGGTGCTTCTGTATATAGTGCCTCTGAATTAGCAACAAATGAGTTACCTGAGCTAGATGTTTCTTTACGTGGAGCTGTTTCTATTGCTAGAAGGTTACAAGATCCGTTAGCTGAGCTTGTAAAAATTGACTCGAAATCAATAGGAGTTGGTCAATATCAACATGATGTTAATCAAACTAGATTGCAGTTTGCTTTAGAAGCTGTTGTTGAAGATGCTGTTTGTGCTGTAGGGGTTGATGTAAATTTAGCTTCTGCACCTTTGCTTAGTCGAGTGTCTGGGTTAAATGCCGGTATTGCAAAAAAATTGGTGGAATATCGTGATAAGCACGGGGCATTTAAAACTCGTGAAGAATTGAAGTTAGTTGCACAAATGGGAGAAAAAACTTATCAGCAGTCAGCGGGTTTTTTAAGGATAATTGGTGGGAACAATTCACTTGATTCATCAGGAGTACATCCTGAAGCATATTCGATAGTTGAAAAAATATTAAAAGATAAAAGTATTAGTTTACAGCACTTAATTGGTAATAAAGAAGTTCTACAAACAATCAGTGCAAATGATTATATTTTAGATAACTATGGCATCCCAACTATTCAAGATATTTTACAAGAGTTAGAAAAACCAGGTCGTGATCCTAGGCCTGAGTTTCACGTGGTTAATTTTAAAGATGAAATAGAAAAGATAGATGATTTATATGTAGGTTTGGAACTGGAAGGAATTGTCAGTAATGTTACTAATTTTGGTGCTTTTGTTGATATTGGTGTGCATCAAGATGGTTTAATTCATATTTCTGCTATGGGTAATAAATTTATTAAAGATCCACGAGATTTAGTCAAAGCTGGAGACATAGTAAAAATTAAGATTTCAGAAGTAGATAAAAATAGGCGGCGTATAGGTTTAGCTTTGAATAATGATAACATGGTTAAAGAAATTAAATTACAGCGTCCTTTACATAATTCTGGAAAAAATAAACCAATTGAGAAGAAGAGTGCAAAACTAACAGAGAAAAATGCTAGTAGAACTCAAAAGGGAAATTTTGTAACTAGCAAACCAATTTTCAATACAGCAATGGCGGATGCGTTAACAAAACTAAGGAGGGGTGACTAATGACAAACATTACTTATGGAGAGCTAACAATTCAAACTTTAGCAATGCCAAATACAACTAATCCTGCAGGTGATATTTTTGGGGGGTGGATAGTATCCCAGATGGATTTAGCATGTGGTGTCTTAGCAAAAAGAATTTCAAAGGGACGCGCTGTTACAGTTGCTATTAAGTCCATGACTTTTTATAAACCAGTGCATGTTGGAAATTTAGTGAGTTGTTATGTTAAGCCAGAAGTGATTGGAACTACATCTATGACTTTTGGAGTAGAGGTTTGGACAGAAGCTTTAACTATCGATGCTAGAAAAGAAAAAGTCACAAAGGGCGAGTTTGTTTTTGTTGCAATAGATGAGCAAGGCAATCCAAGAAAGATTGAAAAGTAGGCATTGTTGATGACAGAAATACAAACCTGGATAAAAGAGATAGAAGGATATATTAATAGAGATGAAGATATTTCCACGGAGAGTTATGCAGATTTCATAGAGAATCCAGAGCTTGCTTTGCCAATTATTGATTGTATCGATGAGTTAGATGAAGGTTCAGTTGAAGATAGTCATGCGACTTATACTGCTTGTGTTTTTATTTTAGATGTTTGTGTCACGCAATTACAATCAGCTGCGGAAAATGGCAATAAAATTGCGGCGAAAACTTTAAAAAAATTAATGTCACATATGGCAAATATTATTAAGACTGCTAAACATGGTCTTGGATTTTGGTTGCCGATATTAAATGCCTTTTATGAAGTTAATGTTGAATTAGCTGATGATTTAAAAAGTGCGTATTTTGAGCTAGCAAATCAGGAAAATAAGTTAGAAATAATTTCTGAGCGCTCTCATTTAGATTCCATACGAGAAGTAATTTTAGATTTATCAGATTTATCGATTTACGATATAGCGGAAAACTTTTTTGCACAAAGTAGTGCTATGCCAGAGGAGTTTTTCATTGATTTGGTATTAGATTTGTATAGTATAGAAGAGGGACAGGAAATAGCTTTGCTTTCTTTGTTACATCCGAAACCAGAAGTAAGAGACTATATTGTAGCGGCTATTGATTCGATTATTCATACCGTTACGTTAAGCTCAGATTCATTGTCAAGATTACAGGTTATTAAGTCTTGGTACCCTGTTAGTTATCATTCTATGATGGATAATTGGATTAAGATTCAGCGAAAAAAGGGCGTTGTTTTTAATTTACAAAGAAATCTTTCAACTATTACAAATATTCAAGGAACAGAAATAGACGGTGGAGGGGCGCAAGGGATTTTTATGCAAATTAAGAGAAGTCGTAAAAATCGATTGTGTGGTTTATTACTTAAAAGCTCCATTGGGATTAAAGATGCATGGATGACACCAGTGATTTCAGTTTCTGATATTAAACAGTATAAAGCAGAGTCTTTTGATGAGACTATTTGTCTTAGAAAAATTGATCTTGAATATTTAGAGTTAATGGCTAATCATTTTCTAGCGGAAACATTAGAAAGCTATGGAATGCCGGATCTACATTTATTAGAAATTCAAGAAGAATTAGGCTTAAATTTTGTGCCAAAGAAAATTGACGTAGACGAGGTAATAGAAAAATTAGGGGTATTAATTAATCCTTTTACAGAAGAAGTGGTTGAGGCTTCATTAAAACGGTCTAAAAACTGGTTGAAAACTAAGAATTTTGCAGAATCATGGTTTATTGAAAGTCAGAAAATAGATAGGCTAGTAAATCAATGCTCAAGTTTTGAAGATGGAGTTAAGGTTTGTAGACTTCAGGAAGCGGTAGAATCGGTATTTCAAAATTACTTGGAGCAATCAAGACAGGAATGGGTATTTCATTTCTTATGGGTTTCGCTATGGGCAAAATCTGGGTGTCGTGAAAATGAAAAACTTTGGCAGGATAGTTTTATCATAGCTTATAGTATTAATTCAGGCAGGCAGCTAAATACTATTCCATTATTGCAAGAAATTTGCTTGCAGTCAGTAATTAATAGTATGAAAACTATGCAGGAAAGAGGCACACATTTAACCTAGAAAAAGCCATAACTTAGGTTCCAGTTTAGAAAGATAGTGTATTTTATTCCGCATTAAAAAATTTGTTAACTTCATCAGCAGATTTTATTGTGTCATTGTAGCCTAATTCAAATAAATATTTAGTGAATTTTTTCTCAAATAATAAGAAACTTAGTAAGTCTCCAGAATGATTTTGTGCCCCTAAAATATTAAGAAGCATTCTAAGAAGAACTGGCATTGTATTATAATCTTCTTGGGCTATTTTCGATACGTCGGCGCTTGGTCTTAAATGAAGAATATTTACAGGCAACCAAGGAGAACTTCTTCTTCGCCACATAGAAAGCAATCTTGTTACTTCATTCATCCTATTTATAAGCTCAATATCTCGATCTAGATTATCTAAAAATATCCCATTTAACATACTACCTAAAACATGAGCAAATCCAATATCTCGTGCATGAAGATGCTCTGGTTCATTGATAGTTAGTAAATGCCTAGTACCTATTACCATAATGTGTTGATATTTAAACTTTAGTGTCCCGCGTAGAGGAGAAATTAATCCCATGCCGCCATCACCATAGTGCTCACCATCTATCTTGATTGTTGGGAAGAAAAGCGGCAAAGCGGAAGAAGCTAGTATGTGTTCATTTCCCATTCCGACACGTTGACTTATATGCCGTGGGTAATACCAATCATCAAAATGAGGTTTATTGTGTTGATAAAATGAGACAGTACGCTGAGTTTCATAGCAGTGGCTGATAATTTCTATAGTTTCTAAAAGATTATTTTCAATATTATTTTTAATCTTTTCAAAATCAATATTGTCCCTAATAAATTTATGTAAAGGCATAGTATCAAGCAAATGTGTTGGCTGCGGGCCTTTAATAAATACATGGCTTAAATTGCGAAGTAATGATTTGCTCAAATCATAGTTTTTGGCGCTGAAGATCTGGTCGCAATGAATCTCACTCCATAAACTTTCTAACTTACTAATGCCACAAGCAAAATCGTCAGCATACTCTGCTAATATAGAAGCATTAATACCACCAACGCTAACACCACTTATCATGGTGAACGGTATAGTTTTCGCAGCAGTAATATGATGCACAGCTTTAAGCACACCAGCTTGATATGCGCCTCTGGCTCCACCACCTGCAAGATATAGGGCAAATCTAGCCATGATTCATCTGAAAGTTAAGGATTGTTCTATTAAATAATAGTTGAAATAGGTGGAGAATTTCAAGTTTTAAATGTCATTAGTTATATGAAAACACTGATGAATTTTAGTGTTTCTCCTAAAATCAACATCGATTGTTTCTTTTGTAATGTTTTGGACTATAAATTGCTCTAAAATTCTTGAAGATATTTTGAAATTCCGTAAATTAGTTGAAAAATATAAAGATCCATTAGGATTTAAAAGCCCTAATGCTAATCTAATTAATTCTTCATGATCTCTTTGAATATCTAGAGTATCTTCCATTCTCTTGGAGTTTGAAAAACTAGGTGGGTCAAGAAATATTACATCAAATTTATCTTTTGTTAACTTTAACCATTCAAGACAATCATATTGGACAAACTGGTGACGAGAGGTATTAATATTATTTAGTTTGAAATTATTTATTGCCCATCCTAAATAAGTATTTGATAAATCTATGTTTGTTGTGATTGCGCCATTTAACGCTGCATGTACACTTGCGCTAGCAGTATAACAGAAACAATTTAAAAATTTTAAACCAGGTGTTAGTTTAGTAAATTTTAATCTTAATGGCCTATGATCTAAAAAAAGCCCTGTATCTAAGTAATCTTGAAGATTTACTTTTAGTTTTGCATTTCCTTCTTGTACTTCAATAAAATTATTATTGCTGGCAATTTTTGTGTACTGATTTTCTCCGCGCTGTTTTTTTCTTTGCTTATGAACGATGTTTTCATGAGGAATATTTAAAATATTAGGAGTAATCTTAACCACATCTAAACTTCTTTGCTGACTAATCCTTTCGGGGATAGAGCTAGGAGCTTGGTACTCTTGTAAAACTGCGAAATTCTGATAAATGTCAATTGCATAGGCGTATTCAGGTAAATCCGCATCATAAACTCTATAACAGGTAATATTATTGCGTTTCGCCCATTTTTGCATATGCTGAAAATTCTTTTTAAGTCTATTTGCAAACATTTCTGCGTTTTCTGTGATTCGATAATCTGTATTAAATTTTTTTAGTTGATTATTTTCAGTAATTTCAAAACAGAATAAATTACATTCTAAGGCGCCATTGTAAAATTTATACTTTTTATGGGATTTTAAGCTAATAGCTTTTGCAAGATTTTGGTTAGAAGTAAGGATATAGGCGCTTGATCCTTGAAAGTTATTATATAATATTTCACCAAATTTTTGATATAACGGGGTTAATTCTGCTTCATCACTCAATCTCTCTCCATAAGGTGGATTGCAGATTATTATGAAGGGCAGGTTTGATAGATTGGTTAAATCTACGCAGTCAATATTTTTGAATTCTATCCAAGATGATACTGAAGCTAAAGCAGCACAATCTTTTGCAATTTCAAGAGAATTTTTATCAATATCTGAACCAAAAAACTTAATAGTAGCTGGTGGTCTTTTTATTTTATCTTTTGCATCTTGAATTAGCTTATTCCAAAGAGTTTCGTTATGGTTTGACCAATTAATAAAAGATTGATCGCTTCGAATTAGTCCTGGTGCAATATTAGCAGCCATCATTGCTGCTTCGATTAGAATAGTTCCGCTACCACAAAATGGGTCAACAATTGATTTCCCATTATTATATTCTTCTGGCCATTTTGCGCGAATAAGCATAGCCGCGGCAACATTTTCTTTAATTGGCGCTTTAGTGCTAATTTTTCTATATCCGCGTTGGTGCATACTATAACCAGTCATGTCTAGGCTAACTGTAAGCAAGCCTTTTTTCAGATGAGCATGAACTTTAATTTGTGGATTTTCTTTGTTAATTGAAGGTCTTGTGTTTGTCTTATTACGAAAATAATCAACAATAGCATCTTTAATAACGTGTGCGCCAAACATAGTGTTATTGATAGAGTCAGAACTACCATGAAATTCTATGCTGAATGTTTTGTCGTGAAGAAATTGAGATTGCCAGTCATATTTCAGACAAAGTTGATAAATATCTTTTTGGTTTTCAGCATTTCCGCTAAATAAAATTAGCTGCACTCTGTTTCCTATTCTTGAGTGCAGGCAAATTTTGTATAGTGTTTCTAAATTTGCTTCTCCATATACTCCTTGAGGATTAACGTGTGATACCGTAAGTCCTATTGTTCGCATTTCCTCTTCAAGGAGGTACTCAAGCCCTTTCGGGCAACTAATGAAAATAGAATAGGTCATTTTAATTATGCTGGCTCTTGCTCAAAGGTGTTAAGGCTAGTTTTACTAGATTTTAGGTATGCTTTACTTAATGTATAAGTATTATAAATTAAGATCGCTAATAATAAAGAGTGCAGCCAAGAAACCGTTAAGTAGTTGAACACAGGAAGAATCAGAAGAACTCCAACGCAACCACCAAGAGCTATTATCAGCGTTTTCTTCAGAGGAATTTTATCTTCCTTTAAAAATATCATGGTAGTAAGTGGCTGCTGCATGGCTCCAGCAGTCATCATAATTGGAAAAGCAACTATTGGAGATACTTGAAGTAAAAATAGTACCCCTTGAATCAAGGCAAATAGTCCAACCCCAGCTGATGCTAAAATTCCACAAATAATAACACCTAGGAAACCAACTACTAATTTCCAAGAAAATAGTCCAGTTGCTTCTCCAGTTGCATGCAGGATACCTGTTTTTTGTAAAATTAGGAGAGTAGCGATTAAGAAAAAGCAACTAGCCATTATTAAACGGATGCATTGCTTATTGAATTTACTAACTAAATAGCCACCTATAATTCCACCTATGCAGGTTCCAACTACTAGTATTACAAGAGTAATGATATCTACGTCCACAATTTTTAAGAAGAAAAAAGCAGATATTGCGCCAGGAATCACCTGAGCTCCATTATTAACGGCTGGTAGTTCTTCGTCTTTAAAGGTGTTTAGCATCTTCGCTAAGGCAGTGTTTACCGCAAAACTACCAATTCCTAGAGTGTCTGCAACAAAAGCAATAATTCCGCAACTAAAAAGTTTGATTTTTTCAACTTTTGAAATAAATACAGCAGGTTGTTTTTTTAATTTAACTAGCATCGCATACGCGCAAATTATAGTTAATGCAATAAAGCAAAATAGTAAAATCTTAATAGCCATTACAACTCTCTTTTATTAAAATTTATTCCAGCAGGATATTGTACTATAAATAAACAACGATCACAACCAATAAACAAAGACAAATAGGAATAACCAAACTACGTCTACAAAGTGCCAATACCAAGCTACCGCTTCGAAGGCAAAATGTCGCTCAGGAGTAAAATGACCAACTATAGATCTAATTAAAATAACAATTAACATAATAGTACCGATGGTAACATGTAGACCATGGAATCCAGTTAACATGAAGAAGGTAGTTCCATAGATACCGGCATCTAAAGTTAAGTTCATTTTAGTATAAGCTTCATAATATTCATGGCTTTGTAAATACAAAAACACACCGCCAAGTAACACAGTTAATAATAACCCAATGACTAATTGCTTTCTTTTATTGAGTTTTAGTGCCCAGTGAGCCCAAGTAACTGTTACTCCTGAAGTAAGTAGGATAACTGTGTTTATTGCAGCTAGTCCCCATGCTTCCATAGATTCAAATGCACCTACAAAAGTTTTATTATTGGGATTTGTAAGAAGAGGCCAGGCAGCTTTGAAGTCAGGCCATAAGGTAAGATGGGTTATTGGTCTTATCTCACCACCAAGTTGAGGGACTATAAAATATCTAGCCGCAAACAATGCTCCAAAAAATGCTCCGAAGAAACATACCTCTGAAAAAATAAACCAGCACATTCCCCAGCGGAAAGAGTGATCTACCTGCATGTTATATATGCCTTTTTCATTTTCATAAATGACTTGGCCAAACCAGCCAAAAAACATACTGAAAATAATAAATAATCCAATTGTGAACATGTAAGGACCATACCAATCTGCATGTAGCCAAGATGCTGCTCCAGCCAGAGTAGTTGTCAGTCCAACAGATCCAACTAAAGGCCAATGACTCGGTGATGGGATGTAGTATCCGCCATGTGTCCCCATAAATTCTCCTAGTTTATAACTCTTCCGGTTACGTCAAATAATGTATATGCAAGTGTAAGTGTTTTAACACTTTGTGGTAGGTCTCTGTCTAGATGAAAGAGTAAAGGCATATTCATTGCCTCATGACCACCTAATGTTTGTTGTGTAAAGCAAAAACACTCAGTTTTCTTAATATATTTAGCAGCTATTCCAGGGGTTACACTTGGAATGGCTTGCACAGTCATTACATTGTTAGTTTTATTTTCTGCATAAAACTCAAGCTTTGCAATTTCGCCAGGATGTACTCTTATTTTCCTAATTTTAGGATAGAAATCCCAAGGCACACTACTATTATTTGTTGCTACGAACTCAACTGTAATTAATCTTTTATCTTTTGATTTTTTAGATTGAATATATTGTTGAGGTTCTAGTATTACTTTGCCATTTATTCCTAGCGCTTTGCAAAGGCTATTGTATATAGGAACCAATGCAAAGCCAAAACCAAACATAAACAGTACAATAAATGTTAAAATACCAAGTAATTTTTTATCTTTTTTTCGCACAGCTAATTTTCACCTACTGAATTTTTGGTGGCGTTTCAAAGCTATGGTAAGGGGGTGGCGATGATAGAGTCCACTCGAGACCATGAGCTCCTTCCCAAGGCTTATTACCAACTTTTTCTCCATGGTGCCTAACAGTTCGAATAACATTGACTAAAAATAACAATTGAGCAAATCCAAATATAAATGCGCCAATTGATGTAATCATATTAAAGTTAGTAAATTGTAATGCATAATCAGGAATTCTTCTTGGCATTCCAGCGAGCCCTAAAAAATGCATAGGAAAGAAAGTAATATTTACTGAAATTACAGATAACCAGAAGTGCCATTTACCTAAAATTTCGTTGTACATATAGCCTGTCCATTTTGGAAGCCAGTAGTATGTTGCTGCTAAAAGCGCAAATATTACCCCTGGAACCAATACGTAATGAAAATGACCAACGACAAAGTAGGTATCTTGATATTGGTAGTCTGCTGGAACTAAGGCAAGCATCAAGCCTGTAAAACCACCGATTGTGAATAATAATACAAATGCTATTGCAAAAAGCATCGGAGTTTCGAATGTTAATGAACCTTGATACATGGTTCCTACCCAGTTAAATACTTTTACACCAGTTGGAACAGCAATAAGCATGGTGGTATACATGAAAAATAATTCAGCACCTAAAGGAACACCAGTTGTAAACATGTGGTGTACCCAAACAACAAAAGATAAAAATGCAATAACACCTACAGCATAAACCATGAATTTGTAGCCAAATAATGGTTTGCGACTAAAAGTAGGAATTATTTCTGAAATTACCCCAAAAGCAGGTAATACCAAGACGTAAACTTCTGGATGTCCAAAAAACCAAAATATATGTTGAAATAATACAGGGTCTCCACCACCAGCCGCTTCAAAGAAGCTAGTACCAAAATGCCTATCAGCAAGCATCATTGTTACAGCACCTGCTAATACAGGCATAATAGCTATCAGCAGAAATGCTGTTACTAACCAAGTCCAGACAAATAGAGGCATCTTCATAAAGCCCATTCCAGGAGCACGAAGGTTTAGGATGGTTGCAATTATATTTATAGAACCCATAATGGATGATAATCCCATTAAATGCACTGAGAAAATCATAAAGTCAGTGCTTGGAGGCGCAAATCTAGTTGATAAAGGAGCGTACATTGTCCAGCCAAAGTTTGGTCCGCCACCAGCATGAAACATTGTAGAGATTAATAAAGTAAAAGCAAAAGGTAGGATCCAGAAGCTCCAGTTATTTAGGCGTGGTAATGCCATATCAGGGGCGCCAATCATCATCGGTATTTGCCAATTAGCCATACCAGTAAATGCTGGCATAACCACACCAAATAGCATGATTAAACCATGAAATGTAGTCATTTGGTTAAAGAAGTTTGGATCAACAAAGCGGTGTCCTGGAACAAATAGCTCGGCCCTTATTACCAAAGCCATACCGCCAGCTAAAAAGAAGCTTATTAATGATAACCATAAGTATAGAGTGCCTATATCTTTATGGTTTGTTGTAAATAACCAGCGTTTAATAAAACCCAATACACCTTTTCCTTGGCCTGAACCGTGTTCAATATCATCAGTTGTGTGTGCGGCACCGTAACTCATTCTAATCTCCCCGCTTTAGCTTTTGAAACCAATTTTGGTTGGATTTGATTCTTTAATCGAATTTCAGCAACATCTTTTGGTTGAATTTCATCATCTGTATTATTACCCCAGGCATTTCGTTCATATGTGGCAATTGCAGCAATTTCTTTGTCTGTAAGTTGCTCTGCATAGCCTTGCATAGCCGTGCCAGGCACACCATTTAAAATCATTTCTATGTGCCTAGAAATAGGGTGCCCCACTGCAACCGAGCTGTCTTTTAGTGCAGGAAACATTGGTGGAATTCCTCGACCATTCGTTTGATGGCATGGAGAGCAAATAGCTTCATACCCGTCTTTCCCTAGAGTCATTAGTTCAGAGCGAGACATGTTTTCAGATGTGATATTTTCAAGCGTTTTATTGTTTATTCCAATTTTTGGTTGCTCTGCCACCCATTTTTTGTATTCTTCGGGGGTTACTGCTTTTACAACTATAGGCATAAATCCATGATATACACCACATAGCTCTGTGCACTGCCCGCGGTATGTGCCAGGCTTTTCAATTTTAGCCCATGCTTCATGCATGAATCCTGGGATAGCGTCACGTTTTACACCAAGCTCTGGTACCCACCAAGAGTGGACAACGTCGTTTGATGTAACAAGAAAACGAATTTTTTTGTTAGTTGGTAAAACTAGTGGCTTATCTACTTCAAGAAGGTACCATTCGTTTTTAGGTTCTTGATTATGAATTTGTGCATACGGAGTAGATAATATACTAAAATAACTTATTCCTTCATCTAAGTATTGATATTGCCATTTCCACTGGTAGCCTACTATTTTTACAGTTACATCGGAGTCAGCAGTATCTTCCATATTCATTAAAACTTTTGTAGCTGGAACTGCAAGGAGAATTAAAATTACAAATGGAATAATAGTCCAGATGATTTCAAGTTTTAGATTTCCATGAAATGCAGCGGCTTTATGTCCCTTTGATTTACGATGAAAGTATAGGGAGTAAAACATTACACCAAATACAGCTATCCCGATAGTAATACACACAAAGATAGCGACCATATGTAGGCCAAACATATCCTTGCTAATAGGCGTCACACCTTTATGCATATTCATTTGCCAACTATCTGCTGCAAATATTAAAGGCGTAAATATTAATGCCCAGATTGCCACTAGCATTTTGCCTATTTTAAACTTCTCTGGCATTGCCATCCTCCATTACTAAACGCTACCATAAATTATAATCACCATCGGTGTTTGATTCTTTTAAAATGTACTTAATAGCTTCTACTATGTCACCAGTATTACAAGTTTTGCAGTCACCATTTTTAGGGTGATTGTTACCGAAAACTGTATTCTTCACTAAGACATCAAAGTTTTGTTTTATTTTGGAGTTCCAAATTTGGGTATCTCCAATTTTAGGGGCACCATCTTTCCCATTATTATGACAAACAGCACAGTTTGAATCGTAAATTTCTTTGCCAGTCTTAGGATGGAGTTTTGTTTTTTCTTTTTCGAGAGACAGTTTATCAGATCTAGACAGTGATTTATCTAGAATGTAATCAACAGCAGAAATAATGTCATTTTCAGAGCAAGTAACGCAAGCGCCTTTTATAGGCATGCTGTTATATCCGTAAATAACATTTTTATAAAGTTTTTCTATTCCTGCTTCTTTTAGACGGTTGGTCCAGTTGGCGCTATTGCCAATAATAGGCGCTGTCATTTCACCATTTTGATGGCACTCTATACATGCGCTTAAATATACTTGGCGGCCACGGCTAAGTGAAGGTGGATTATTAGATGGAGGTACTCCTAAATACTCTTCACTTTCAACTGATTTTAGATAAATGCTAATTGCCATACGGTCATCATCAGTTAGGTATTTTAGGCTGTTATGTATAACTTCAGCCATCGGTCCTGCTACAGGTCCTGCATTATGAAGTAATTTATTTGATTTAAATATGTCAGCAACTTCTTGTTCTGATGCAGATTCAAGACCAAGCTTAGTAATGTTGGGAGCCCAAAAATCATCAATAAATGCGCCGGTTAGGTAATGTTTATCTTTGGTTGCACCAAGTGGGTTAAGGGGGGTGTGGCACATACTGCAATGCCCCAATCCATCAACTATATATCTACCACGGTTCCATTGCTCTGACTGACCAGGTACATACAGAGTATCTACTTTATTTGGGTAGAAAAATAATAAATCCCACCCTAACAATGAAAACCTTGCGCCTGGCATATTAAATGGGAATGGCAGAGGAATATTTTGTTGATGCACTGGAGGGATGCTCATAAGATATTCGTATAAAGCTTCAGAGTCCTCTTCTGTTATATTAGCGAAATACACAAATGGAAAAACAGGGAAGTAGTTTTGCCCATCTGGATTTTTCCCATGTTTTAGAGCGTGTAAAAAATCATCTTTTGTCCACTTCCCTATACCTGTTTCTTTATCTGGTGTAATGTTTGGGCTATAAAAAGTGCCGAATGGGGTAGCAATAGGCAGGCCACCAGCATATGCAGGAGTTCTCTGTTTTACATTAGTGTGACAGGAGATACAGTCGCCAATTTTAGACAAGTATTCGCCTTTTTTAACAAGGTCAGCTTTGCTTTCATCAGTTGGTTTTGTTGCCGGATATTCTGGGTAGTAACCATCTACTAGTTTTAGTATTGGCGCAGACTCCTTATTTTCTTCTGCGAGAGTAGTCGTTGAATAAACTCCCAATAACACGATGGCACAGATACCTGCCAGCATATTCCTTGAAAAAACGCTCACACACCCTCCTAGTAAAAATAAAGTTCGCATTTTATACCCATAGACATATAACTTGCAATAAATGTTTATGCTCAGCAACCTGTTTAAGGTTTATGTATACAGATCTTAGATTTTTATAAAGTTTCGATAAATTTCAGCCTTAAATTAAGGAATCATCATGAGCTTAGTTTATGCAGTCGAACAGATCCTAAATAAAAAACATTAAAAATTAGAAAGGGTTAATCGGTGTGTCGCCAATTAACCCAGTGGAATGACACATAGCAAGTCCAACCTCGCATTAGAAGTATCTCAAAATCATTAATTTTTGTCAATGTTGTTCACATACTTGGGTGTGATTAAAACTGCGATCAATTGAACCTAGAAAAAGCAGTTGAGCTCTACTACGAATGCCCACTGCCATTAAGTTAAGGATTTTGTCATTCCCGCGAAGATGGGAATCTATCCATAAAGTGGCACTGTGCCTGCTTAGAAATAGACGCCTTCGCGGGAATGACAGTGTTTCCTTAACTTAATGGTAGTGCTACGAATACCCACTGCTTTTTCTAGGTTAAATTAAAGCTTTATTTTGATTTCTCTCCAATTCATAATTTATTGGTTTATTGATAATTAATTCCCCAGTCCCTTCTTCTATTTTTAGGAGATGAGAGCAGTTGTTTAGCGTTGTTGTCCTATGTGCAATAATGAAAATGGTTAGATTATTATCTAGGTTATTAATTGAATGCATAACATTCTGTTCGGTTGCATTATCTAGAGCGCTAGTTGCTTCATCTAAACATAAGATCTGGGCATTTTTATATAGTGCCCTGGCTAATCCAATTCGTTGTTTTTGTCCGCCACTTAAACGAATACCTTTCTCGCCAACATTTGTTTGATATTGATTAACAGTTTTAATAATGAACTCATGCGCCTCTGCTTGTATAGCGGCTTTTTCTACACGTTGTAAGTCGATTTTTTCATTTGGTATACCGAAAGCTATATTTTCGGCGATACTAGTGTTTGCTAGAAAAATATTTTGTGGCACATGGGCAATATTTTTTTGCCATGCTCTGGAGTTTTGGGTACTTATTTCACAATTATCAACTAATAGCTTACCAGATGTCGGTTCAATAAGGCCCATAATAATGTCTAAGATAGTACTTTTCCCACTGCCTGTTTGACCTATAATTCCAATTTTTGATCCTTTGGGAAAAGATAAATTTAAGTTTTGTAAAGTTTCAGATGAAGATGCATGATATTTAAAACTTACATTTTGTAGTGTTATAGAGTCTTCTAATGATATTAGTTGAGTATTATTAATGTTATTTTCATTTATATGTTGGTCAAGTAATGTAAGAACATCTGATAAAGCCGCTTTATTACCAATGACTTCAGACCAATATCCGTAAATTTGTTGTGTTATTGGAAGAAGGCGTTGGGCACTAATTGCAAAAAATCCTAAAATTGGAAACGTATTTATAATATCATAATTATTGTGACTAGCAGATAAAATAAATACAGCGATGCCAATCATGGTAAATGATTCAATTAGATATCTAGGCGCCTGGCCAATAAACATATTCTCCATGCGAGACTTCTGTAGCTTACAAATAGATTTTTGGTAGTTTTGTGAGTAATATTCTTGTAGTCCATCTAAAATAATATCGCGAATAGCACCAAATCCTTCTTGTAAGGCCTTTATAACATCATTTTGTTTCCGAATAATTATCCCGCCATTTTGGGACAAATTTTTTTTAGTGATTTTACCGATCGTAAGATATGCTAGAGCTATTATTAAAGAGCTGGTTAATGTTACCGTAGTATTGACCATTAACATAGTTGATACAATAGATAAAAATAGAATTGATGAGGTTGCTAATGTAATTAGCGAGATGATAATTGTAGTAACAGCCAGTGACTTTTGAGCTATGGCACTAATTAGGTCACCACTATCACGTTCTATATGTGTTTTGTATGGTTGATGTAAAGTTTTTCTATAAATTCCTACACTTATATCTGTTCCTACGTCACTTGCAACTTCTAGGCTTGCTCTAATTAATAACAATCTAAATGTCCCAGCTAAAAGAGCTGAGGCGCCAAAAAATAATGTGATAGGTAAAAGCAAATCAGAGGTTGAATGCAAATCAAGTCCGAAACATATTTTTTTAATAATAGAAACTTGCATGAGCTTATCAGGGCTCGTCATTATTGCAACAAATGGAAGTATTGATATTAGATTAGAAACCTCACAGATGGCTGTGATTGCAGTTAGAATTGAGACAGTTATTAATTTTTTTCGAATTTGTAGATTAAAATATTTCCATAGTCTTTTTAATAAGCTGTATGTGGAATTATTCACTTTTTAAGTCTCGTAATTTTATCGCAATTATTTTAATAATTTTGCCAGCTAATATCAATTTATGTTCTTGACCGAGAATAGTGCTATCATTTTTGGTCAGTACAATCACAGAGTTTTCATCATTGTTAAATCCTTGATTATCACCTACTTTGTTTGCAACAATCATATCAAGTTTTTTGGATAATAGTTTATTCTTGGCATTTTCTAACACATTGTTTGTTTCAGCAGCAAAACCAACTATATATTTGGCCATCTTATTTTTCACAACTTCGTGGATTATATCTGGATTTTTAGATAAATGCAGAGAAATATGTTCTTCACCAGATTTTTTAATTTTTTGCATAGCTGGATTTTGTATGTAGTAGTCTGCAACAGCAGCTGTCCCGATAAATATATCATTTTTTTCTATGTTCTTAAGCGTACTATTAAGCATTTCTTTTGCGGTTTCAATTTTTATTAAATTTACTCCAATTGGTGCGCTAAGATTAGTTGGGCCACTTATTAGAGTAACCTTCGCACCGGCAATTGTTGCAGCAGATGCTAAGGCATAACCCATTTTTCCAGAGCTATGATTAGTTATATATCTTACCGGGTCAATATGTTCTATGGTTGGGCCGGCAGTGATAACTAAGTTATGCCCGCTTAATATATCTTTTATGTCGAAAATAGCTAGTGCGTGTATTATGGTTTGATATTCTACAAGTCTGCCTAAACCAAAGTCACCACATGCTTGCTCTCCAAGGTCTGGGCCTAGGATCATAATATTTCTTTTTTGCAAAATATCGCAGTTATGTTTTGTAGCAGGATGTTGCCACATGTTTTTATTCATTGCTGGGCAAACAATGATAGGAATGTCATTTAATGCTAGATATAAAGTCGATAATAAGTCATCGGCGATACCATTAGCCATTTTTGCTATAAAATTTGCGCTGGCTGGTGTAATAAGTAAGTATTCGGGCCATTTAGCAAGCTCAATGTGACTCATTGCATTTTCTGCATTATGGTCAAATATTTCTTCGCGAATAGCTTCGCCAGATAGTGCTTGAATTGTAAGCGTGGATACAAATTGTTTTGCTGATTGAGTTAAAACAACTTTAGTAATTGCACCGAGCTTTTTAAGTTCTCTGATTAGAAATAGAGTCTTATAAGCAGCGATACTGCCAGTTATTCCAATAAGGATTTTTTTTCCATTAAGATTGTGCATGGATATTTATGCAAAGATAGGATAACTGCACATAGTACATTATTTTAATTAATTTTCCGATATTATTTAGTAATAAAATTCTCTAATTAGCATTAGGGAACTCCCAATAAATAATTTACCCATGAGCATCCCATCTTACCATGCATTTTCTTAGAGATTTTCAATATTTTGTTGTATTTACGATAGATATATGATACAAACTTTTCATAGGAAAAACCATGAAAAAGTATTATTTTCAAATTTAAATAAGGATGTTTGCAATGGATCATGTATTAATTACTGGTGGTGCCGGTTATGTTGGTAGTTTATTAACACCTCAGCTTCTTGCTCTAGGTTACCAAGTTACGATTTATGATACTTTGTTTTTTGGGGATCATTTTTTACCAAAAGATAATCCACAGCTTAAAATTATTGAAGGTGATATTCGTGATATTGCAAGTTTAAGTAAAGCTTTTAATGGTGTTGATACTGTTATTAGCCTTGCATGTATCTCAAATGATGCTAGTTTTTTACTGGATGAAGCGCTAAGCACATCAATAAATCTAAAAGCTTTTGAACCTATGGTTGTTGCTGCAAAACAAGCAGGTGTAAAACGCTTCATATACGCATCTTCTAGTTCTGTCTATGGCATATCTGATAAGCCTAATGTCACAGAAGATCATCCATTAGTTCCTCTGACTTTATATAATAAATATAAAGGCATGTGTGAGCCATTATTATTTAAACATATGGACGATAATTTCACTTGTGTAGCAATTAGGCCGGCAACAATTTGTGGTTATGCACCAAGATTGCGTTTAGATTTAAGCGTCAATATATTAACTAACCATGCGATAACCAACAATAAAATCATGGTGTTTGGTGGTGATCAATTGCGACCTAACCTTCACGTGCAAGATATGTGCGATCTTTATGCTTTATTATTGACCATTCCTAAAGAAAAAATTGCTGGCGAAACTTTTAATGCTGGTTACGATAATATGTCAATTCGAGATATTGCGAGTGTTGTCAAGAGAGTCGTCGAGCAAGAATTCCCAGAAAAACCACCTTTAACAGTGGAAGTTATAGAATCTGATGATAATCGTTCTTATCATATAAACTCAGATAAAATTAAGCGCTGTATTGGTTTTTCTCCAAGTCTTAGTGTCGAAGATGCAGTACGTGATTTGTGTAACGCTTTTCGTGATGGGAAGATTAAAGATAGCATGACAGATGACCGTTATTATAATGTTAAACGTATTAAATCTTTGGAAGTTGCCTAATGAAGAAACCAATTGCAGTGGTTACAGGTGGCGCTGGTTTTATTGGTAGTCACATGGTCGATTTGTTATTGGAAAATGGTTATCAAGTTCGGGTAATAGACAACTTATCTGGTGGGCATGCTAGAAATATTGCTCATCATGCTGATAATCCTGATTTTTTCTTTGAGCAAATGGATATTATGGATATAAAACCTAATTCTTCTATATTCAAAAATGTGAGATATGTTTTTCATTTCGCTGGAGTAGGTGATATCGTCCCATCTATAGAAGAGCCTGTTCGGTATATGAAAAACAACGTTATGGGCACGGTGCAATGTTTGCAAGCAGCACGAGATGCAAAAGTGCAAAAATTTGTATATGCCGCATCTTCTTCTTGTTATGGATTGGCAGCGACGCCGACAAATGAACAACATGAGATTAATCCACAGTATCCATATGCTTTATCTAAGTATCAGGGGGAAATGGCATCTTTTCATTGGAATAAAGTTTATAAATTGCCTGTTAACACTGTCCGTATATTTAATGCATATGGCACGCGAGTGCGCACTACTGGTGCATATGGTGCGGTGTTCGGGGTGTTTTTTAAACAAAAACTGTTAGGAAAACCTTATACGGTTGTTGGTGATGGCACTCAGACAAGAGATTTTCTGTATGTTACAGATGTTGCTAAGGCTTTTTTAGCCGCAGCTGAGACGGATTTAGTAGGGGAAACTTGGAACATTGGTGCCGGTCGACCACAGTCTATTAATTATCTAGTTGAATTACTTGGAAGTGGAAAAATAGACTATATCCCTAAACGGCCAGGAGAACCTGATTGTACGTGGGCTGATATTAGTAAAATCACAACTCAGCTAGGTTGGCAGCCACAAATTTCTTTTTCTGATGGTGTAGAGATGATGTTGGCAGAAATTGATCATTGGAAGGATGCTCCGCTTTGGGATAAGGGGTCAATAGCAACGGCAACAAGTACTTGGTTTGAGTACTTAGGAGCCGTGCACCAATAACTTACATGAATAGCTGTTTTTGTAAAATGGAAGATTTACAACAAGGAGTTTTAAAGATGTTTTTAAGTAGCTATCAACATAAAATTAAAACACTCGAAGAGTTGCAGGAAATTATAGGCTCATTTCCTAGAGAAAAAAAAGTTGTCATGTGTCATGGTGTTTTCGATGTGGTTCATCCAGGGCATATGCGGCATTTAATGTATGCAAAAGGAAAAGCTGACATTTTGGTGGCGAGCTTGACCGCAGATTATCATATCAATAAAGGCCATTATCGGCCTCATATACCTCAACATATTCGCGCGACAAATTTAGCAGCCTTTGAAATGGTTGATTACGTGATTATCGATAAAAATAAGACCCCACTGGAAAATATTAAAATACTAAAACCTGATTTCTTTGCAAAGGGTTATGAGTATTCTGCTAAAAGCAAACCTAAAAAAACTCAGGAAGAAGAGAATTTATTAGCTAGTTATGGTGCAGAAATGTTATTCACACCAGGAGATGTTGTTTATTCATCTTCTAAATTTATTAATCTTGAAGAGCCAATGCTTCGTTTAGAAAAATTGGCCGCAGTTATGGAAAATGAAGCAATAACTATTGATAATATGATTGATAGTTTAAGTGCAGATAAACCTATAGTAATGCATGTTATTGGGGATACTATTGTTGATGGGATTACCTATACCAATGTAATCGGTGGGCAAATTAAAACACCAACATTGAGTGTTAGACTTGAGTCTGAAGAAAATTTTGTTGGCGGTGCAGGAATTGTTGCGAAACATTTAAAGGCCGCCGGAGCAGATGTAATATTTACAACGGTGTTAGGCGAGGATCCATTAGCTGAGTTTGTTTTAAATGACTTACAAGAAGCAGGTGTGACTGTACAGGTGATTATTGATAAAAATCGCCCTACCACTTTTAAAAATGCTATCGTTGCTAATAATTACCGACTAGTAAAAATAGACACACTTGATAACTCATCTATTTCTGATTCAATTCTGGATAGTTTTATAGAAAAAATTAGTACAACTAAAGCAGATGCCGTTATATTTAGCGATTTTAGGCATGGTATTTTTAATAAAAGAACAATAGATGGGTTGGTTGCAGCAATTCCAGAGAATTGTTTTAAAGTAGCAGATAGTCAAGTTGCGAGTCGTTGGGGAAATATTACTGAATTTCAAGGTTTTGATTTGATAACGCCGAATGAGCGTGAAGCTCGCTTTGCGTTAAGTGATCAAGATTCTGGGATAAGACCATTAGCCGCTAGTTTGTATGATGCGTCTAAGTGTAAAACATTAATTTTAAAACTAGGCGAAAGAGGTTCCTTAACTTGTTGTAATAGTGATCATGAGTCATTTAGTTCCTATGTTTTTGTTGATAGTTTTGTAGATCACTTAATTGATGCTGTTGGTTCTGGTGATGCATTGCTCGCTTATGCAACTATGGCTATGACTAAGGGCTATTCGCCAGTTATCGCGAGTATTGTAGGGTCGATGGCAGCTGCATGTGAGTGTGAAGTAGATGGTAATATTCCAATTGCTAAAGAGGACGTAATTAAAAAAATTAGGACTATATCAGCTCAGTTGCAGTATGATTTTGATTTAAAGTCTATCCTATCTGTTAAAGATGTGGTGCCAGCATGAATGTAATTGTAGTTGGCTTGGGCATACAAGGGAATAAACGCCAATTTCATGCTAAAGATGACTTTGTTTGTAGTGTTGATCCAATAAATCCTGCAGCTGACTATAAGTCTGTGATGGATGTGCCGTTGGATAGATATGATGCTGCTTTGGTATGTCTACCGGATGCACCAAAGTATCAAGTATTAAAGTATTTACTTTCGCATGGAAAGCATCTGCTTGTTGAAAAACCACTTTGGACTGAGTCTGATAATCAAATCTTGGAGTTAGAAGATCTAGCTCGTCGTAATAATTTGGTTTGTTATACAGCTTACAATCATAGGTTTGAGCCTCATTTTATTAAAATGAAAAATCTTCTTGATTCTAACACACTAGGAGAGATACGTTATTGCCGAATGTTTTATGGAAATGGTACGGCAAGATTGGTTCGTGACTCTGTTTGGCGTGATAAAGGAGCAGGGGTGCTTCCTGATTTGGGATCGCATCTATTAGATACTATACAATTTTGGTTTGGTAGACAGCCTCAAGAGTTTGAAAGTGTCGTCATGAATAATTTTGAAAATATGACTCCAGACCATGCGATGATTATTAATAAAAATTCAAAACCACAATTGATATTTGAGATGAGTTTATTATCTTGGCGCAATCATTTTGTGTGTGAAATGGTTGGTGAGAAAGGCTCTGCATTTATTGAGTCATTATGCAAATGGGGGCCAAGCCGTTTTACTCATCATAAAAGAGAGTTTCCAAGTGGGAGGCCTACAGAAGAAAGCGTCACACTAGTTCAGGAAGATCCAACTTGGGCATTAGAGTATGCGCATTTTAAAAGATTAATAAGGTGTCATGTTCGAACTAATTTAAGCACAGACCTGTGGATTCAAAAAGAATTGAATCAGTTAACGAAAGATTATTTAAATTCTAAAGAGATGATAGCATGAACGAATTAGACAATAGTGTTATTAATCTAGCTCATAAGAAAATTGGTTGTGTTGGTATGACTCATTTGGGATTGGTGCATGCGGTTGCTTTCGCTTGTAAAGGGTTTAGCATGATTTGTTATGATGAAAACCCAGAGCTAATTGAAAAATTACAAGCCCACAAATTACCAGTGAATGAGCCTCAATTAAATGAATTAGTATCAAAAAATCAAGACCGATTAAAATTCACAGCAGATATTCTGCAGCTAAAAAAATGTGATGTTGTATTTATTGCATATGATGTTCCTACGGATGATGATGGCAATAGTCAGCTTGATGTTATTCACGAGTTACTAACGCGGGTTAAACCAGTCATGGCGGAGCATGCTTGTTTAGTATTATTATCACAAGTTCCCCCAGGATTTAGCCGGCAAATTGATTTTCCTAAAGAGCGTTTATTTTATCAAGTAGAAACATTAATTTTTGGTCGCGCTGTTGAGAGAGCCTTATATCCCGAAAGATATATTATTGGTGCATGTGAGGCAGATATTGTTGTGCCAGAAACTTACGCAACCTTATTAGCAACTTTTGACTGTCCTATTTTAAAAATGCGTTATGAAAGCGCCGAGCTTGCCAAAATTTCAATTAATATGTTTTTGGTTTCGTCAGTTACAACGACTAATATATTGGCCGAAATTTGTGAGAATATTGGTGCTGATTGGGAGGATATATCTCCCACATTAAGATTAGATAAGAGAATCGGTCAATATGCTTATTTGACACCTGGCTTGGGAATTGCTGGTGGTAATTTAGAACGAGACTTAAATACAATTATTAAGTTAGGAAAAAGACACTCAACGGATACTGATACTGTTAGCGCATGGATTAAAAACTCCAAATATAGACGTGATTGGGTATTACGTTGTCTGCAAAAAAATGTGTTAACTTTAAATTCAAAACCGACTATTTGTGTTCTTGGTCTTGCTTATAAACCAAATACTCATAGTGTTAAAAACTCACCTTCAGTTGCCTTAATTAATCAACTAATTGGTTTTGAAGTTGTAGCTCATGACCCAATTGTTAAAGATGAGCATAAAACGCACGCTATACGTAAGGATATAATTTTAGACGCGGTGAGTAATGTTGACGTTGTTATTATTATGACACCGTGTGATGAATACCGGATTTTATCAATGGAGTTATTATCTAAATATATGAGAGGTAATACCGTGATTGATCCGCATTGCTTATTATCAATTGACTCTAAAGAATCGGTTGATTTTAATTATTATAGTTTAGGACGTGGTTTTATTAAGACAGAAAAAAGGGAATTAGATTATGCTTAATCATGTGAATACACAGCCAACTTCACCTAAAAGAGTGGTTATTTTAGGTGCAAAGGGATTTGTAGGATCTGCTACAGTTAAAAAACTTATGGGCGAAGATATACCTTTTGTAGCCATTGGTCGTGACGAGATAGACTTAACAAGTTCATCTGCTGCAGAGAAACTTGCTAGTCAATTATTATTTGACGATGCATTGGTTGTGATAGCGGCAAGTGCGCCATGTAAAACTCACAGTATGTTATTAGAAAATATTGAGATGATAACGTCAGTGTGTGACGCGTTGGTGAAAAGTCCTGTGCAACAAGTAATTTATATTAGTTCTGATGCAGTATATACAGATTCCATGGTCAAGCTAAATGAGAGCTCACTTGCTGCACCAGCTTCATTGCATGGTATTATGCATTTAGCACGTGAGCAAATGCTACAATCTGTTGTTAGTAAAGACTCGCTCGCTATTTTGAGACCAAGTTTGCTTTATGGAGCAAATGATCCCCATAATGGTTACGGGCCAAATAGTTTTTATCGATTAGCAATTGCGGAAAAAGAAATAACGTTATTTGGTCAAGGAGAGGAACAACGTGACCATGTTTATATAGATGATGTGGCTGAGATTATTTATTTATGTTTAACATATCGTAGTTATGGAATTTTAAATATTACGACCGGCGAAGTGACATCTTTTGCTAATATTATTAACTTACTAAATAACTCTTTGGGTAAGTTAATAGAAGTTAAATTTAAGCCAAGAAATGGCGCTATGCCACATAATGGTTATCGTGCATTTGATAATGCAACATGTAAGCAGGCTTTCTCTTCTTTTCAATATACTATGTTAGCTGATGGGTTAGATAAAATGCATCATGGCAATAGTAATCAAATAAGGAGATAAGTTATGCAAGAAGTTAATTTACTTAGATCGTTACCTCAGACAAAACGAAATATTCAAGCAAGACAAGTGGAAAAAGATCTTGATGTTATTAAAGTTGCAAAACAATTTGGAGAGATGTATTTCGATGGTCCCCGTACTTACGGTTACGGGGGCTATCGTTATGATGGTAGATGGATCGCCGTTGCGAAAGATATTATCAAACATTTTAATCTAGGTCCTGGAAATAAAGTACTAGATGTCGGATGCGCAAAAGGCTTCTTGGTTAAAGATTTAATGATCGTTTGTCCAGATCTGGAAGTATATGGATTGGATATTTCAGAGTATGCTTTAAAAAATTGTGAGTCCGCGGTTTCTGGACGTCTGCATCTAGGAAGTGCAGATAACTTGCCATTTCCTGATAATAGTTTTGATGTGGTTATTTCTATAAATACAATTCACAACTTTCCACGTCATGGAGCAATTAAGGCCTTGAGTGAAATACAGAGAGTTTCAAAGGGAAGGTGTTTTGTTCAAGTAGATAGCTACCATACTGTTGAACAAAAAGAACTATTTGAAGATTGGGTTTTAACAGCAGAGTTTCATGATTTTCCAGCTGAGTGGATGAGTGTGTTTAATGATGCTGGATATAAAGGTGATTATTACTGGACAGTTCTAGAGTAAATAGCTATTTAATATCGATATTGTATATAAATATTTGCAAATATGAGTGTGAGAGAATAATTATGGAAGAAATAAAAATTAATGATTCTGCTAATAAAATGATGCTTGGCGCGAAAAATGATATAGGGATACAACGTTTTGGATTAATGTCTAATTTTGCTTGGTATGATGATCCAAGGCGTATGGCATTTCATTTTGCACGTTATAAATTCGTGAGTAAAATGCTTTCTGGAAAAGAGAATGTATTAGAGGTTGGTTGTGCAGATGCTTTTGGTACAAGAGTTGTTGTTCAAGAAGTAAAGAATTTATTGGCAATAGATATTGAGCCTGCTTTTATTCAAGATGTTAATGAGAGAATGTGTGATAAATGGCATTTTAATACACAAGTGCACGATGTTTTAGATTCTCCGATACAAGGTAAGTTTGATGGCGCATATTCTCTAGATGTATTAGAGCATATTAGCTCTAAGAATGAAGATGTGTTTATTAAAAACATTTGTTTATCTTTAACAGAATATGGTGTGCTTATTATTGGTATGCCATCTCTAGAATCACAACAATATGCATCACCTACTAGTAAAGAAGGACATATTAACTGCAAGAGTGGTTTAGATCTAAAAGTATTCTTAGAGAAATACTTTCATAATGTTTTTTTGTTTTCAATGAATGATGAAGTCGTGCATACAGGATATTCGAAAATGGCTCATTATTTGATCGGTGTTTGTTGTATGAAAAAGTTGTGAATAAAGCATCAGAAATAAATTTTTATATGCGTGGTTTTTATGAGTCAAACTAAAAAGCAGAGTTTATCATTTTACTATACTGTTGTTGTATGGGGAGATGATTATATTAATATGTTGCTGCAAGTTTCTCTTCGCTGCTTTCTTTCTGAGAATAATATCCCTGGTGTTAGTAACTTAAGTACTTCAAAATTTATTTTTGTTACTACCCCAAGGGATTACGAAACTATTTCACAATCCGCAATATTTAAAAAACTCGCAACATATTTAGAGATTGTCTTTGTTGAATTGGATTCAAAAGAAGAGAATGTCTATTCTAGAGTGACTAGAGGATATGAGTTAGCAACCATTCTTGCTACCGAACAACAAGCATGCGTTGTATACTTGCTGCCAGACTGTATAATTTCTGATGGAACTTTTTTATCCTTGTATAAATATGCAAAAGAAGGACGGGATGTTGTTTTGCTTCCTGGTCCACGAGTTATAAAGGAAAAGTTTCTGTCCTTAGTTCAAAAATTAAATCTTGCAGATTCTGAACCTTTGTCTTTGTCGCCTAGGAAGCTAGCTAAGATTGGATTGTCTTGTTTGCATGATGAGTTTGATAATTATAATTATACAAGAAAACAATTCACCAAATGGCCTCATATGGTGACGTTCGACATTCCTGGAGAGGAAGGTTTATTGATAAGAGCCTTTCATCTTCATCCTCTGATGGTAAACTACACTAATCGAGAAAACCCAATATTTTTTAATATACTTGATACTATTGATGCAGGCTTTATTCAGAGAAATTATAAAAATCTTAATGCTTTTGTGTGGGAGCAAGATTCAGATAACATGATTTTGTATTCGATGACGAGCGAAAAGGAACGACATGAGGCAGGATTACTATGGAGCAAGAGTGAAAAAACTAAGGCAATTAGAGATATGGCGCAATGTTCACTTGTTAATGAATTACAAAAGATCAATTTTTATAATATTTATAAACTGCATGTTAATGATTTAAATAGTAATTGGTTGAATATTGAACGAGATAGTTTTTCAATGGTGAAGTTAGTTTTAACACCGGCTTCTTGCATTAATAAAAGATTGTGTTCTTATATCAAGAAAGGTTTGATTAAATGCATACCACCTCAACTTAAGCCTTTTTTGCGATGTGTATATTGGAGATTTAAAGAAATGTTAAGTATATATAAATCAAAACTTTTTATAAGTTAATATTTAGCGCTTTAGGAATATATAGTAATTTAATTTTTTTTATAGTTTAACTAATAAGGAGATAGTTGTGGGTAAAACGTATGCGATATTAGGAGGTGGTGGATCATTTGGTATTCATACAGCGATGTATTTACTTGATAATGCAAATCCCAAGAAAGTAATTGGTATTGGAAGAAATATACTACGTGAAGAGCCTTTTTCTTTAAATATTCAAAATCGAGAAGGATTTGAGTATCATGCGCGACATGTGACTCATGAGCTCGATTTGTTGATGGAGTTATTGGACAAAGAAAAACCGGATGTGATTATTAATTTTGCGGCTCAAGGTGAGGGAGCTGTATCTTGGAAAAATAGTTGGCGTTACTTTGAAACTAATTCCATGGCATTGGCTCGTTTTACTGAAGAATTAATGAAGCGTGATTGGTTAAAGAGATTTATACAAATTGGCACATCAGAAATGTATGGTTCAGCGTCGCATCCTTGTCCTGAAGATGAACCAATTAAGCCATCAAGCCCATATGCGGCATCTAAGGTTGCTTTTGATATGCATCTTATGTCTATTAGTCGTTATTTAAATTTTCCTATGAATATTATTAGACCATCTAATGCCTATTGTCCTGGGCAGTTATTGCATAGAGTTATTCCTAAATCATTGTTACTTGGGAGATTAGGCCAGAAACTGCCTTTACATGGTGGTGGGCGTGCAGAAAAGTCATATATTCATGCACGCGATCTCTCACGAGCGATACACTTAGTTGCTGAGAAGGCACCACTGGGTACCATATATAATGCTGGTCCAAATGAGCCGACGTCAATACGCAGGGTAGTTGAGTTATGCGCTAGTGCTCTAAATATGTCTTTTAATGCCTTATGTGAGATTACAGGAGATCGCTTGGGCCAAGACTCACGATATTGGCTAGATTCTTCTGCTATTAAAAGAGATGTTGGTTGGGAACCAGAAATATCATGGAAACAGGGTTTGTCAGAAATGGTTGACTGGACTGATAAGTACTTAGAACAATTAAAGTTATGCTCAACTGATTATGTAATGAGAGCCTAGTCTTCTTTCACACCGGCCATTGTTGCCAATTTCTGGTGTGTAAGTTGGTTTAGAGCAGTGCTCTAACTTACTGTTTATTTGATATTTAGATATGTATTTATTGTCTAAATTACGCTAATCTCACAGGTGAAAATGTGTTAAACAAGAAGAAAATTACTAGTAATACCTGTAAAAAATTATTTTATGAAATATTACGTATCCGCATGATTGAAGAAGAGATTGCGAAACGATATCCAGAGGGTAAAATGCGTTGTCCAACTCATTTATCAATTGGTCAAGAAGCTATCCCAGTAGTAGTCTGTGATAGTTTAACGTCTAGCGATTTGGCTGTTAGTTCTCATCGATCCCATGCTCACTATTTAGCAAAGGGTGGTAGGCTAAATGGCTTGATTGCTGAGCTTTATGGCAAAAAAACTGGGTGCACACAAGGGTGTGGTGGTTCAATGAACCTGAGTGACTTATCTGTAGGATTTATAGCTAGTAAAGCTATAATTGGTAATACTATTCCAGTAGGTGTGGGTTTGTCTTTAGCTCAACAGTTAAAAAAGACTTCAGATGTCACCTGTATTTTTCTAGGTGACGCAGCGGTTGAGGAAGGTGTTTTTTATGAGTCATTAAATTATGCTGTATTAAGAAATCTTCCTGTGATTTTTATTTGTGAAAACAACCTTTATTCTGTAAATACCCCTCTAGGTTTAAGGCAACCAATTGACAGACCTATATTTGAGTTAGCCAAAGGGATTGGTGCTAAGTCAGCACAATTTGATGGTAATGATCCTCTTTCATATTTTGATGAGATGAAAGATATCATGAAGGATGTTAGAAACAATGGTGGGCCTTGGTTTGTGGAGTTTTCAACTTATCGCCATAAGGTGCATTGTGGTCATGAAGATGACTTGGATGAAAAGTATAGACCAAAAGATGAGCTTGATTATTGGTTATCAAAGGACCCAGTTATTGTTCTAGAAAATCAGTTAACCTCTTTTTCCATTCTTAGTTTGGATGACATTTCAGATTATCAAATAACTATTCAAGAAGAAATAGAATCTGCATTTAAATTTGCTGAGGAGTCTGCATTTCCTGATCCTCTGGATCGATTTAAAAACAGATATGTGGATATGAACTTAGATTGGCTGGAGTCAATGCTAAACAAAGAGAAGGAGGACCTAACAGTTGAACAATAAATTTATTCATCTTGTTAATGCCGCTTTTAAAAAAGCTATGCAAATTGATGATAGAGTCTTGTCATATGGTTTGGGGATTAATGATAGAGTTAGGTTATTTGGTGCAACCGAAGGCCTTGTTGAAGCGTTTGGTGAAGATCGTGTCTTTGATATGCCAACAGCTGAGAATGCCATGACGGGCGTTGGTATTGGTTTATCTATTCAAGGATATAGACCGGTTATTTCTCATAATAGACTTGATTTTATACTGTTGGCTATGGATCAAATTATTAATGGCGCGGCTAAATGGAATAGTGTTTTTGCCGGTACCATGCCAATTAATCTCACTACGAGAATGGTTATTGGTCGTGGTTGGGGGCAAGGACCTACACACTGTCAAAGCCTTCAATCTTGTTTTGCACAAATACCGGGATTAAAGGTTGTTATGCCATCTTTACCAGAAGATGTATATGGTTTATTGTTATCAAGTATTTTTGACAATAATCCAGTCATGTTTTTGGAACATAGATGGCTACATAATATTTCTGCAAATGTTAATGCTAATCCTTATAAATTTGTTCCATTAGGTAAAGCAAGATTGGTAAATGAAGGCCCAGATATAACAATTGTTTCTATGTCTTATATGACGATAGAAGCGCTTCATTCTGTTTGTTTCTTAAAAGAACATGGAGTTCACTGTGATCTAATAGATCTTCGAACAATTAAACCCATTGATTGGGAGCTTATATATTCTTCCGTAAGAAAAACAGGTAAATTATTAGTGCTGGATACAGGATTTGAATTTTGTTCTGTTGCCAGTGAAATCGTTGCACAAGTTACTATGGAGTGCTTTAGAGAGTTAAGTATGGCGCCAAGACGTCTTGCTATGCCCGATTACTCAGTATTAACCTCTCCCGCTTTAGCTAATCCAGTTTATATATATAGCTATGATGTTGTTGAAGAAATTAATCAAATGTTATCTTTGGATATTGATAGCCATTCAATGAAAAACCTAAGAAATAAATATCCTCAGGATGTTCCTGGAGATTGGTTTGCTGGTCCTTTTTAGGATTTTAATAATTTTGGAGTGTTGGATATGGTAGTCGAAGAATCTGGAAAAATCCCAGTTTATTTTGGTATAGCCGTTTGGGGTAGAGCGTTTCGAGAATCATTTGTTAATAACGCGTTAGCATCTTTGCTGGCAGATGGCAATATTCCAGCGTTGAACAATTCTTCAGGAAAGAATCGCTTTTTAATTTATACTACATATGAGGATAAACGTTGGATAGAAAAGCAAGCATTAATTAAGTTGCTAATGCAATATATGGATGTAGAGTTTTTGGAAATGACACCTATTCTTGAGGGAGAATATCTAGAACTAAATAACGCCCTAAATTCTAGTAAATTATATACCATGACAATGGGCCATCTTCAGATCGTAAATCGCATGTATAAAGATAAAGCTATTGGGAGTATCGTTCTCGCTGATTCTATTTACTCAAATAATTCTATTCGTTCTGCGCATAGATATATTCTTGATGGCAAAAAAGGTGTCTTGGTGTTTTGCCCACGTTTTTCAACTGACAAGATAGTTGACTCGCTAATTGAACAAAAATATATTCAGCTTGATACCCCTCTGACTATTGAGCCTCGTGACTTAGTTAAAGTAGCTATTGATAATTTGCATGTTGATATGTTGATGGAGCAGTGGGAAGCCCCTTACATTCCAGAGTTTATGATGGAAGCTGGTTGGTTGTTTCCGGATAAGTCTGGTATGTTGTTTCAAACTTGGAGTTGCTGGTGTGCCTTTATTAATTATAGTCAGCTATTAACGCATAATGTAGAGTCCTTGGGAAGGAATACTGTTGATGGAGTTTATTTTGGCGCCAATTTAAATAAAGAAGATGTTCATTTAATTACCGATTCTGATGAATTTACTTTGATAAGTTATAGTCCAAATCTTTCTCGTAGAATATATCCTATTAATATATTTCATAATTCACTGTCTAAAACAGTTATAAGTGGGATGAAGATTTCTTTTGTTAAGAACTTCCTTAAGGGTAGTATTAGCACACACACAGACATATTTAAGCTTGCATTTGCTAGTCATACTATTTTTATGCACACAAAAGATTTAACACCAGACTGCTTATCTTTAGCATCAAACACAAAGGCTATAATGAATAAAGTCTTTAATGAAAAGACACCTTTTCATGATAAGTTTGTTTTAAAATCGCATACATCTTTTTTGAGATATAAAAAAGAATTGATTTATATTAATAAGAGATTATATAATTCTGGCTTGGCTTTTTTCCGCAGCAGAGTTTATCCTAATTTCTTGGTTGTTATAAAACCAATGTGTGTATTCTTGTCTCCAATGCATGTGTTTCTATCTAGAGTGGTTAGGGTATTGAGTAAAGTTATATATTATTTTGCGCTCGGCTTTTTAAGTGTTTTTTACTGGGTCTTATTATATTCATTGGCGCAATTTAATAGAAAAAAAGGAGTTATTAACTATATTCCGATTCCTAATTCACATTTAGAAAATAGTAAAAATTAATGATTGATATACTTTGCGTGGTCACAATCTGAGGTTTTTGTCTTGCCATTTTTGCCCCAGTTTACTGTTTAAATCTTGACAGTAAACTGGAACAAAAATGACGTTGCCAAAAAACCACAGATTGTAACCGCGCAAATTATAGTATTGTTTTCAGATTATTTTTCTTAATAACATGGGCGATAAATGAATTTATCTATAGTCAGGGCGAAGATGGTTTTTTATAAATTAAAAGAAAATGGCTTTTTTTGGTCTATTAGAAGAGTTGTTCGTGAGCTAACATTACCGACTACTAGCTTAGGTAAGTGGTTGAAACCTTGGTTTTTTTTTGTTCATCACTTAATGAGTAAGCCGGTTAATTTTTTATATACACGCACTTTTCGTGATACAAAGGAAGATAGTCTTTATTTTTTTTATGATTTTGAGGTCGAGCCCATTACCTATGATTTTGTATGGGCTTTATGTATTGCAAATGCAAGACGAGATGAGATGGGATTGTCTGGTTTGAAAGTGGTTTTTGTGCCTGGTTTTGAAATTGGTTTAAGAAAAGAATCTTTTGAATACGAGCAAGCGGTTAGTCGAGATGCCAGATCTTGGCGCATTTATTCTATACTTATTCCATCGATTAAACTCCTTTCTTTTCCTGTAAGTCTCACTATTTGTGCCACGCGAAATGAGGCTGCATTAATTAGAGAGAATCTGGCGAGATATGTATATCCAGAAAAATACAATGTAACATTTCCAATTCCGCACTCTGCTGAGCATGGTATTAATTATCGCCAGAAATTTATGACGCTTCAAACCGATAGACAATCACTGAAATATGTTTCCGATTGGTTATCGGAGCTCTCCGTTAGCAAAAAAATAATCACAATGACATTTCGTCAATACTCACATTTACCTAATCGAAATACTAATATGGAAGATTGGTTGAAATTTGCAAATGAATTAAATAAAAATGAATTTTTTGTGGTTTTTATTCCCGACACAGAAAGCTCTATGGATAAGGAACCTATAGAATGGGGTGATTTTAATGTCTTCTATCCGGCATGTTGGAATTTAAATTTACGCAGCGCACTATATGAGTTAGCATATTTAAATTTAGGTGTTAATAATGGCCCAATGGCTTTATGTTGGCTTAATCCTCGTTGCCGTTATATATCGTTTAAGACAATTATAAAGGATGGACCTCAAGCCGCAATAGATGTTTTAGTTGAAAGAGGATTTGTGCCAGGAAAAAATCCTCTTTTTGCGAATCGATTTCAAAAGTGGGTTTGGGATATGGATGACTTGAGTATTATACGTCGTGAGTTTGCGCTGATGTATGCTTCTATAGAGCGAGGATGAAATAGTGACGGAATTAGATATGAATGTAGAATTGGATGATTCATCGTCTTTAGATACAACTCGCAAAGGATTTTTAAAGGGAGTAGAAATCTATTTTCAAGGGCTTTTATTGTGGAATATTTGGTTTTATATGGCAACTTCAGAGATTCGCCGACGTTATCGCCGAACATTGCTCGGTCCTTTTTGGGTTACCCTTAGCGTTAGTATTTTTATTGGGGCCATGGGTGTGATTTTCCCTATTTTATGGCATACAGATGTAAAAATGTATTTGCCATTTTTTGCCTCTGGTTTTATTGTGTGGTCTTTTGTTGCAGCTTGTATTACTGAATCGTCTGGGACTTTTTTGGATGTGGCTGGTATTCTTAAACAAGTCTCATTGCCTTATTCAGTGTACTCAAATACTGTAGTACTACGTAATTTCCTAATTCTTTTACATCATTTTTTTGTATACGTGGTAATTGTTGGGATATTTAAAGTTCCTATTAATATAAATACGATCTTAATAGTTCCGGCTATGATGATTCTATGTTTTACAGCCAGCTGGATTTCCATCTTGATTGGTTTGTTAGTTACTAGATTTCGAGACATTAAACAAATTGTGACTAGTTTTTTACAGATATCACTTTTTGTCACGCCCATTTTTTGGATGCCTTCGCAAATGAACTTATCTTGGAAAACTAGGCTCATTGTTGACATTAACCCACTGTTTCATTTTGTTTCAATTGTTAGAGCTCCTCTTTTAGGACAACCTCCTAGCTCCTTGAGCTGGATGGTTGCGATTGGTGTTTCGATAATTGGGTGGATTATTACAATGAAAGTGTTGAGTAGATATTATAGACATTTAGTTTTCTGGTTGTAGGAATTTACGATGAAAAAATGTAGATTAGATGTAAAAAATGTAACTGTTGATATTCCTGTTTTTGATGCTAGCCGCAGTCTACGCAAGCTTATATATAACCGTTGTGTAGGCGGTCAAATAAAAAAAACAACAGGCAAGCATGTCTGTGTTAGAGCGCTTGATGATATTAGTTTTTCTTTGAAAAAAGGTGATAGATTAGCCTTAGTTGGTCATAACGGGGCTGGCAAGTCGACTTTGCTAAACGCTTTAGGTGGGATTTATCTTCCACACAAGGGGACTATCAATACTATTGGCAGCGTTACTTCCTTATTTAATATCAGTTTGGGTTTAGATGTAGATGATACAGGGTATGAGAATATATACACCATTGGTATGTATTATGGTTTAAGTAAAGATATGATTGATACAAAGAAGAGTGAAATCATTGAGTTTAGTGAGCTTGGAGATTATATCTATTTGCCAGCGAGAACATATTCTAGCGGCATGTTGTTGCGGTTAAGTTTCGCTATTGTCACGGCATTAGAACCTGAGATTTTACTGATGGATGAAGGTATTGGAGTTGGGGATGCAAGTTTTGCAAAAAAAACAACTGCAAGGCTTGAACAGTTTTATGACCGAGCCGGTATAATGGTTATTGCTTCTCATTCTGATGGGCTAGTTAAGCAAATGTGTAATAAGGCCTTGCTATTAGAGCATGGTAAGGTTGTTGGATTTGGTGATGTTGACAATATTCTGAGTTTATATCACGACCGAAGCTCAGCATTGCAAGTGTCTTAGAATGAAACAAGCGTTGATTATAGGAATTGACTCGACGATAGGCGGTCTTTTAAATACAGAACTATCTGTTGCAGGTTGGTGTGTATATGGAACCTCTCGTAGTAGAGGTTCCATAAATAACAAAATTTTTTACTTAGATCTTTTAAATGTAGATGATTTTAGTATGGAGCTAGATATAGATGTTGTTTTTTTATGTGCTAGTTTAACTCGGCTTTCTACTTGTCGAGAGTATCGAGAGCTCTGTCAAAAAATAAATATTGATGCTCAACTTCAATTATCAAAATATTTTTTGAGTAGAGGAATACACGTTGTTTTTTTATCAACAAGTGCTGTTTTTAGTGGAGAGAAACCCTGTTATAGAATCTCAGATGCGACTTCCCCGATAACGGTTTATGGTGAGTCAAAAGCTATTGCGGAGAAAAAGCTTCTTAATTTATCTGAAAATATTTCAGTGGTTAGGTTAACTAAAGTTCTTACACCTACTTATCCATTAATCTGTAAATGGATAGATGTATTGAGTGGAGATAAATGCATTGAGCCATTTTATGATTTGTATGTTTGCCCGATCTCAATACGAATGGTTACTTCTTGTTTGAAAGAAATTGCGGAAAAGAAAATTACCGGAATAATACATCTTTCAGGAGATAAAGATATCAGTTATTTGATCATAGCAGAGCATCTAGTGAGATATTTAAAATCAAATAGCGCTTTAATTAACCCTAGATCTGCTTTGGAATCAGGTATTGATATTAGCGAGGCTCCTTTGTATACAAGCCTTGATATGACAGAATCTAGAAGACTATTTGTCTTACCAGATACTAAATTGTCAACAGTTTTAAGTAGTCTATATGGGATAGATTATCAGCTTACTATTTAATAGAATTAATATAAGGATATTATATAAATGAAAAACAAGACTTTGCTAACTGTACCAGCTTTTAGTTTAAAAGCCTTATTAAAGGCAATGTGGTATCAAGTTAAACACATTTTTCCTATACTCAAAAGCCCATCGGTGATGTTCCTGTTAATTTTTACAAGTATTATTGGAGGGGTTTTTTTTATTATTCAGCCTATTATCTATACAAATGATACTGGTGGTTATCTTGAAGCCGCTAAGTTTTTTTCTCATACTCCTGGTGGAAAGTATCAATATTGGAGAACACCTCTTTTCCCTATGCTATTGGCTTTAACAGGGGCTGCACGAGAAAGTAGTATTCATGGAATAGTTGTGCTGCATTTCATCCTTGCACTTTCGATGCCATTATTAATTTATTTTAGTGTTTATTGGGTTAATAAACGAGTTGCGCTTTTCTCAGCATTAATAGTGTCTATTTCACTGTTACCATTTCTAAATGTTAGTTACATTATGCCTAACCAGTTATTTGTATTTTTTATGGTCGCTGCAGTTTGTTTTACATGGCGTTTTATTGGTTTGCAAAAAACGATAGATATTTATACAGCATCTTTGTTTGCTTTTATGGCGATTATGGCTCGACCTCAGGGTAGCTATATATTTGTTGTGTTACTGGCTGTAATGTTCGCGGTGGCACCTAAGAAATGGCGGCATTGTGCTCTAGCCTTGGCTATTGTTGTTGGATTGCAATACTCATATATGTTGTCGCGCCCATATTTTGCTGGTCCCATTGCACCTTCAAGCCTTATCCTTTTACCTAACCCACAAAAGACTGAAGCCCTAGATGATAAGGAATTATATATGCGTTCTTTATCAATGGTGCGCCAAAATGGGTTGGAAGATGCTCGTTTTGTCGCACGCTTTATCCATAATAAATTTCTTTCACAGAAGGTGTATCTCGCAATAATTCTACAATCTCTTTTAAATAAGGATCTCAATTTTGCTCGAAAACAAGCATTAGCTGCGAGTGATCCTGTTGTTAGAGATCAGGCCTTATTTTTTGTTGCTTGGGCCACTATGGCAGAGGGTGATGCTATAAAGGCTAATATTTTACGTGATGAGATTGGAGATGATGAGTTACGTAAAAAGTTTAATATGGTAAGCGCTAATACACCAGAAATTCCAGTATTAACTTCAGTGGTACCAGCTAAAGGATCCTCAGGGTCAAGTCATTTTGTTTCTGGCCTTGATTTAACCAACACCAGTGGAAAAATGTTACTTTATTCAGCATTATTAGCGCGTAATGATATTAATAATCAAGTCTTCATTACACCTGATAACGGGCCGGCAACTAAACAATTATATCGTATACTTAATCTTTACTTCAGTTCTGAGGGTGTGCTTAAGGTCCTATACCCCAGCCTAGCAGCATCAGTTAAAGATCCGAATCAAGCTGCACGAGTATTAATGACAGAAACTCCTTATCATGATGCGCATTGGACACTTTGGGGAATTATGGATAGGATATATGGACCAGCAGAAGGCGATCTTTTTTTAAAAAAGGTTTTTTTAGAGTTTGCTAAAGAGCATCCCATGACCTTGATTAGACTATACTGGAATAGCGTGCTTAAAGCTTTTGTGGGTTATAATACAATTACCAACATACATAAAGAAGTATTGGCGTTTAACTCTTCTAATATTAATTTTCCATCGCATCCAGACGTGGTGACTATACCAGCATTGAAACATGAAATAATTACTAGCCAGAAGTACCAGGCAATGTATTTTTTCGTTAACACATATTACTCGAAAGTTTTTCCTATATTCCTTATGACGATTGTTTTTCTAGCATCTTTAGGTATTTTGTTTATTCGTGAGCTGCGTTTATTTTTAGTTTGGATGACTTGCTGGTTGGTTACCTTACACCAAGTTGCAGTTTGTGCTATTACATCCGGGGCTCTTTTCGCATATGTGTCCTTTGTATATATTTTTTTAATAGTAGCCGCGGTGCTTTCGGTTTATGCGGGATATAAATTTTTCTGTAAATCTTCCGCAGATTCATATGGAAAATTAGGTTTCTAATTATCAATTGAAAAAGAGTCGGATCAAAGATATATTTGCTAATGCTTGAATAGATTAGCCTAGAAAAAGCAGTTAAGCTCTACTACGAATGCCTACTGCACTGAATTTTAAAGATTTTTTCATGTTTTTTTAACTCACCATAGTGGTGATTATGCCATCGTCAAAAAAACATGAAAAAATCTTTAAAACTCATCACATTAGTCACTCTCGCTACGATCTCAACTGCTTTTTCTAGGATTATTCCTCTGCTAACAAACTTTCTGTTCGCGGTTGTCTATCCCCTGAAATAAGACTATAAATTTTTAAATGCTCGTCAACAATATTGACAATATTAAATTCCATTTCAGCAAATAAACGCGCATTTTTGCTCATCTCATGTCTTAATGAATCATTGCTACATATCTTCATAATAGCCCTGGCAAGCGATAAATGATCACCTACATTCACAAGCAGCCCAGTTTTATCAGGAACAATTGCCGCTCGACAACCGGGCACGTCAGTTGTGATAATAGCCCTGCCAGATGCGGCAGCCTCGGCTAAAACTCTAGGCAATCCTTCTCTATATGAAGGAAGTACAACTAAGTGTACTTTTTGAAATAAGATCTGTGTATCTTGATATCCTATATATTCAATATCTTTATCTTGAGACCACCGTGATAATTGCTTTTGACTTACAGATGATGGGTTACCTTTATCAGTTTTACCTGCCAGTAAAAATTTAGCATTTATACTTTCATCTCGCAGCAATTTAGCTGCAGCAACATACTCATAAACTCCTTTATCGCGTAATAACCTTGATGCCATAACAACAACAAATGGTGGAGTTGATGGCTCTTCAGTGTATTTGTAATGATTTAAGTCAACACCCGATCCTCTTATTAAAACAGATTGCTCCTCTTTTACGGCACCAATCTTAATCAATGTGTCGCGATCATCGGTATTTTGAAAAATCACCTTTAAATTTTTGTGTTGAAAAGCATGTCGATAAAGACGGCTTATTATTTTTCGTAATAGCCGCGCTTCTAAATAATCATCAATAAATGCATATCCTAATCCTGATACAGCTGCTACCACAGCAGGTATTTTTGCAAATCTGGCGGCTAAAGAACCATATATAACTGGCTTAATTGTAACAAGATGTGTGATATCTGGTTTTAATTTTTTCATTAAATGATAAATTGCAAGAATAGAATAAATTTCCACAAATACGTTTCTGCCACTTCTTGATAATGGAATGGCGTGGTAGGTAAATCCCTCATCTATGATTCTTGGTATGGCATTTGGATACCCAGTTGCTACATGAATCTCGTAACCTTCTTTTTTAGCAGCTATGGCAATGGGTAGGCGATGGGAAATAAAATATGTTGGTTCATTTAATATGAATAGTAATTTTTTCATAGTGATATCCATTGTGTTTTCTAGCTATATTTTAAATTATTCAACCATGATTGAAACATTAATATTGGCCATAATTGGTATTGCCAGTTTCTTCTGCCAGATAAGTGTTCGTGCCATTTCTTTAAAATAGGCTCAGACCGCAGAAACCCTTGCTGCTCGATTTTATTTTTATCAAGCAAATTCTCAGACCAGTCGCGTAATGGACCTCTCAACCAAGCGTCCAATGGGATCCCAAAACCCATTTTTGGTCTATTAAAAAGTGGCTCAGGGACGTATTTTGATAATATTTCGCGTAATATCCATTTGGTTGTGTGGTTCCTGATTTTTATGTTCAATGGTAATGACCACATCATTTCAATTAAATTATGATCTAAAAAAGGAGCTCTATTTTCTAGACCAACTGCCATCCCTGCTCGGTCTACTTTTACTAAAATATCATCTGGTAAGTAAGAGATTGTGTCGGTTATCATCATATTTTCAACAAAATTCATTTCTTCTATTTGATTTAATAATAACTTTGTTGACACTAAATCATTTGTCTTTACAATATCGCTAGGGATTTGCCACTGAGTAATTAAATGTTGATATACTCCAGCTGGAGATTGCTCCGCGATAATTGATGCAAGTTTTTGTATCTTATTACTGAGCATTGGTGTTTTTGCATATGATAATCCACGGCAAGCCAGTGGTGATGAGAGTGAAAATAGTATTTTTTGTAAGATAATTCTTATTGGATAAGGAAAAATTGTTATTTTTTTCCAGATGGATTTACCCATCAAATATCGATTATACCCACCAAATAGTTCATCACCTCCATCACCAGATAAACAAACTGTTACATGTTGTCTCGTTAATTTTGAGACTAAATAGGTTGGAATAGCAGAAGAGTCGGCAAATGGCTCGTCATAAATTACGGGAAGTTTTGGAATAACCGATAGAGCATCGTGCGCGCTTACATAAAGCTCGGTATGGTCGGTTTGAAGATTATTGGCAATAGCTTTTGCATACTCTGCTTCGTTATATTGTTTCTCTTGAAATCCAATAGTGAATGTTTTAATAGGTTGATTGCTATTTTCTTGCATTAATGCGGTTATTAGAGACGAGTCAATTCCTCCTGACAAAAATGCACCGATAGGGACGTCAGATACCATTTGGTTTTTGACAACGGAACTCAGTAACGTGTGTACTTGGTTAATGGCAACTGCATCAGATAACTGTTGCGGTGAAATAATTCCTGCTTTCGCTTTTTGAATTGCAGACCAATATTCGCGAGGCTCTGGTAGGTGATGGAGACTTTCTTTAGAAATAGTAATAAATGTGCCTGGTTTAAGTTTATATATATCTTCATAAATTGATTTTGGGGCAGGAATATATCCATATTCCATAAACATGGATATGCTAGAGCGAGCTATTTGATTGTTAAAGTTTGGGTATTCACGAATTGCTTTAAGCTCAGACCCAAAAACGAGCGCTCCATTTACGATACCATAATACAATGGTTTTTCACCAACGCGATCTCTGACTAAGTGTAATTTTTTATCTAGTTTGTCCCAAAGAGCAAAGGCAAACATGCCAGTGATTTGTTGCAAGGTTTCTTCTAGCCCAAACTTTTCAATGAGAGCAAGAATGATTTCAGTATCTGAATGACCTGAAAATGAGTATTCTTGTAATTGTTTTTTTAGAGGCTTAGTATTATAAATTTCACCGTTATAAATAATGACATATTGACCGTGATGAGATTGCATTGGTTGGTGCCCGGCAGAACTTAGATCTAGAATTGCTAGGCGTTGATGACCGAATGCTACTCCTGCATCATTATCTAGCCAAATTCCGCTATTGTCAGGGCCTCTAT
>Ga0155559_1166_pt1 | contig 51457 bp, 47 predicted proteins | sample RifCSPhighO2_12_FD_107216 | JGI IMG/M metagenome (GOLD analysis project Ga0155559, IMG submission 107216) | Legionellales bacterium RIFCSPHIGHO2_12_FULL_35_11
AGCCTTTGATCAAGTTCATGCATACGCTCATTGAAACACGCTTTTCTCACTTCATCAATCAGGCGGATAGCCGCCAAATCAACCAAACCCACCGGTGCTCCGCCGAGCCGAACACGTCCGACCCGCGCGATCAACCACACCCCTTTATACAATCCGAAATTAAACCCAACCTCCGAATTGATACGAGCCGGAAGTACGCTTCTTGGTAAGGTGACCAAATTGTCAAACGCTAACGTACGAACAAATACCCTCGATTTCAATTCATTTGCTTTTTGTAGCGGGTAAAATGGCTTATCTTCCTCGCAAAATCGTTGTATAACATGAACCATCGCTTGACGCTGCGCCATGCCCACAATACTAGGCCAAGCTGCATCGACAGCATTCCAAGGCGTATTAGCCTGATGTGCATCATAAATTTCTATGTATTTGCGATAAGCATTTTTTAGGCGTATGCACCCATCATAGGTATCGTGATAATCCTGGCCATTCAGTGTGTAATGAATGCCGTTGCGCTCTAATGTGACTCCAAATAAACGTTTGATAAGTGCATGTTGTGCATCGCTAGTTCTAAGACTACTGTTCATTGCGATGTCATTTTTAATGCCTTCTTTGAATTGGTTGAGCACTTCTTTGTCTGCAGGAATCATGTTCTGTGGCTCAATAAGTTTTCTGACTTCTTTCTCTCCTGTATCAGGGTCAATGTTAACCAAAAAAAGCTCATCTTGATCTCCTATTTCACGATAAAAAAGTCCATTTCGATTATGTAATAAATCATCAAGAACAGGGTCTCCATTGGGATAGTACATGGGGTTTTCGTCATCATCTTTGACATGATAATGCTGAAGCTCAGCAATGGATAGTGTGGCAGGGTCACGGTCAATTTTAACCAAATCAGGGCCACCACGAGTTAAGGTTTGCCTTTCTTTAAGCGTTGCTTCAAGTTTATCTTCAGGAATTAAGGGGAAGAGTCGCTCCCACATCTTCCAATCTCCCGTATAAAGCATCAGCTGTAATGGCGTGATATGATGATATATTTGCTCGGATTCGGTCGATGATGTTCCATCTTGATTTAAAATTGGCATCTTATAGGTGGCAGATTTAAACAGTAACGCTGGGTTAGTACGCACAATCTCGCAAGCCAAGTCTTCTTCACCCATAAATACAGCGGATAAGAGTCTTTCTGGTGTCCAAATTGCTTTAAAAAATGTGGGAGATGCTTTGACCGCGCGAATACGATCTTCGTTGGTCAAATAATCATTGATGCCGTGTGGAATCGTGTCTTCAGGAATGCGCGCAACCGGCGCGCTAATGACTGCCCCATGTATGGATTCCATGCAATCATGAATCAGTGTCGCTTTTTCTTGCGCTGGAGACTGATTCGTGCTGGATGTTTTCCAACCATTCTCGCCTAAATGTGAGATGGCTATTTTGAGCCATTCAGTCGTGCGTTTTTCTGCCGTTGTGCCTTTGGATTTGAACTGATTGTTGCCATGAGTCAGGTCGTCTTGTACTTTGTTAAGCATGCCTTGCAGTTTTTTAATCAATACGGTTTGATGCTTATACACCGTTGAATGGCTTAAAAATTGAATGATTGCTTGAATATGTTGAATCGATAATTCTGTTAATTCAGTTTCAGTCTTTTGTTGGGTCATCATGCACCTATCAAGGTATTTTAATTTTGCTGTAATTAGGGATCTCGCAAAGACGAAAATTAAAACATTCTATTTTCTTAAGCGAATGCCATTGCATCACCGCGGTCGGCCACAAAGTGGCTGATTGTGGTGAATGGTACAAAAGAGATAAATTTCGAATGATTTATTTTCATTCTCAATAATTGCTAATCTATGCATCTTGCTGGAAATATATTCTGGAATCGTCTTAAAATATTTGCTTTCAACTACTAGTAAATTATGTTCATGATTATCTAATAAGGCATAAAGTTCATTTTCTTTAGCTGTGGCTAGTGCTTTACCTTTAGAGTAGAAGCTTGCAGAAAAATCAACTTTTGGAGACCAATAAATTAATTTACTATTACTTGATGCATTTTCATTATAAATTTGTACTACTCTTTTTTGAGACTGTTCAACCACTGCAGGTTTATATATAAATAGTATACTAGCTATTATAAATATTAATCCTGATAGACAGGACAAAGGAATAATTCTTAATTTACTTGGTGAGTTTACATCAGCTTTTACAATAAGCTCAGCAAACAATAGTGCCATACTTGGTAATACAGGCAAAACATATGGATAAATAATATTTCTTGCAAATGTAAAAAAAACTAGTGGCATTGTTGAGCATAAAAATAAATAACTAATCCATCCATTATCATCATACAATAAGTTAGGTAGTTTTTTACGGTATTTAATTGACCATATTACAGCTAATATAGTCCATGGCATAAATCCTATGCTCATATATAACCAAATAAATCCCAAAGGAGTATTATGAGCAAATCCATATTTATCACCAACCCAACCTGAATTTAAGAATCGACCAAAATGCTCACCTAAAATGAAGTAATTTAGAAACCCTGGGGTTTTTATCTCTGCCAAAATATACCATGGTAAGGCAATTAATAATGTTATTATAACTCCTCTAAACCACGGTAAATTTCCCCAAATATTACGCCATTTATTGTGAATTAAAGCCCAAAGGAAGATTGGTAATCCTGTTAATACAATCGCAATCGGACCTTTTGCCAAAAGTCCAAGACCTATGCCTATAAAAAAACTATAACTATAAAATTTATTGTTATAAATAACTGCTTGCCAAAATGATAAAATAATTAAAGTGGTACAAAAAAGTAAAGCCGGATCTGTCATTATAGCTCCAGCATCTAAAAAGAAAAGTACACAACTAGCTAGGATCAATACAGATAATGATGCTCCTTTCTGCCCAAGTCTCAATTTAGCAGTGTGCCAAACTAAAAATAATATTCCTAAAGAAAGAATTAATGATGGAAATCTAGCCGCAAACTCATTTACCCCAAATAATTTCATAGATAGCGCAGACATCCAAAAAGATAATGGTGGCTTTGCCCAAAATGGTATTCCATACTCTTGCATTGGGGTAATCCAATTGTGGGTTTCAAGCATTATTCTTGCTATCTCGCCATATCTCGCTTCTGTTGAGTCATTTAATGGAATAATATAAATTGCTATAATACGCACTATAAATAAAAATAATAAAATTACCCAAAAATTACGTACAAACTTTTTATCAATTTGCGAATAACTAGTTTGGTTTAACTGCATTTCTACACCTTAATACCTATTTACTAAAGATAAAGCGTAATCACCATCTGCAATATCACTCAAAAATTCATCACTTTTAAAATAGTTTAATTCATGATGACGAAACTTATAAAGTGGATCAGTTAAGTCATTTGAGATAATGCCCGGATGACACATAATAATTCCACCATTTTTAGTTTGTCCTAAAAATTTTTGGAAATATTTTTGATAATTTTTTGCGTTTTTAAAGTTATAAATCCCTGAAAAACTAGCATTTGTTGGTATTTGCTCTTCTATTAATAGTTTTTTAAATTTATGACCACCTAATATAGATAGTGCCTGACTTTTAGGAAAACTGATAATTGATATTAAATCTCCAAACCCATTACTTGTGCTTCTAAAAAATGTCTCTGAGTAATCTATATTACTATCGGTTACCAATGTAGAATGCAAGTGACCCATTTTTCTTGTGTGAACATCAAAAAGAGCTGTTCTAATTAAAGGTAATTGCTGCACGTGCTGATGTCCATCAATAAAATCAGGGTAAATATGCATTTTATGAGAAAACACATCTATTTGTGCTTTTATTTCATCAGCTATAGTATCAAAAGAAATTTGTCGAAAATATAACTTTTTTAATAGCTTTAGCAAAGTATAAAACTCCTCACCCTCGCGCTTTCTCCATGCACTGCTAAGTGGTTGGCCAAAAGTAAAATTAAGATGTAACCCAATAAAAGAGTTACTGCGTATTGCTATTAAATCTGTGTGAAAATCATCCCATGAGGATGTATTAACCAAGCAACCAATTGCATTTATTCTGCGCATTTCTGCTAATGATAGAATACCTTCAGAAATATCTTCATTTTGAGCAAAATCATCAGCACAAATAATGATTTGTTTACTCACGACATTTTCCTCCAATACTATACTGCGCGCGGTCACAATCTGAAGTTTTTGACTTGCTATTTTCGCGCCATTTTGCCGTTTAAATCTTGACAATAGTCCAGCTATTGCGCTGCGATTTAAACGGCAAACTGACACAAAAATAACGTCGTCAAAAAAAACTTCAGATTGTGACCGCGCGCAGTATATGCTTTTTATATTCCAAAATAGAAAATTTATTGTATCAATTTCTTACTATATACTAAATAATTATTTATCAAAAAACCTGTTACTACATACCATGTCATTGCACAAAGAATAGAAAATAATCTATTAAGTGAAAAAATATCTATCATAATATACTCTATTACTTCCACTATACCTAAATTAGTAAAATTAATTAAAAAAAACAGACTTAATCTTTTTGCAATTTGCCCCTCTACTCGAAATGTAAAACGCAAATTCATAAAAAAACTATAAATTATCGCGACCAAATAACCAATTGCAGTATAGGCAAGATAATGAAATCCCATTAAAGAGCTGATGTACATCGCAGTAAAACAAACAGTAGTATTTGTGCATCCAACTAAAAGATAACGGACAAATTTATAACTAATAAATTTATTAATAACTTTATGTAATAGCTTCTTTTTTTCTCTAATAGCACTGCTTAAACTACTCATGAAGAATAACTACCGTTTTTATTATGCAAATCTGTATGCTGCAAAGATTGATGATGTAAATCATGTTTTACATTATATAATGGCCTATTTTTAGTTTCTATTAAAATTCGGCTAATATACTCAGAAATAACTGCCAGAAATAAAAACAATACTGAAAATAAACCTGAAATTAAAAAAATCACTGAGGCTATGCCATCAGCTAGCTGTTGGTGAGTAAACAACTTTTGGATTAAAATAAATCCGGCATATACCATCATTACTATACTTATCATTACAGAAAAAACAGACATTAATCTTAATGGTCTTGATGAAAATCCGATTATTGAATCTAATGATAAAGAAATTAATTTTCGAAGATTATATTTGCTAGCACCAGCAAATCTTTCAGGACAGTGATAAGCAATATTAGCTGTTTTAAAACCAACATAAGCAAACATCATAATTAAATGCCGATTACTTTCTTTCATTTTATTAATTGATGCAACTACTCTTCTACTAAGTAATCGAAAATTTCCAATATCCGCATTTAAGTCAAAACCAGTCATTTTACAAGATATTTTATAAAAAACTTTGGCCATAGTTCGTTTAAACCAACTTTCATCGTCACGATTTAATCGTTTAGCACAAACAACATCAAAACCCTCCAAGGCTTTTTCTAACATTTCAGGTATTATTTCTGGCGGATGTTGTAAATCAGAATCCATTAGGATTACATAATCCCCTACAGCATGTTCTAAGCCAGCAGTTGAAGCTATTTCATGACCATAATTTCGTGAAAAAGAAATTAATCTGATTGATTTATTATTTTCTAAATATTTTGAACATATATTTAAAGTATTATCTATTGAACCATCATCAATTAAAATTAGCTCATAATCTTTAAAGATTGATTGCATCACATTGATAGTTTTATCAATAAAGGAAGCAATAACCGCTTCTTCATTATACATAGGAGCTACAATAGAAATTTTTAGATCTTGATATTTCATGTGAATCAATAAATGTTAAAAATATCCTAACATAATATCATACTTTGTTTTTATAGTATGGTGACAATTCATAAATCAGGACTTAGGAGTTCTCTTAAGAATCAAAACGATAAAAAAACCCGCCGCGAGGCGGGTTTTTACTTCACAGATAAAACAGAGGAATTACATCATTCCGCCCATTCCACCCATGCCGCCCATGCCGCCAGCACCAGCAGCATCAGCTTCTTTAGGAAGTTCAGCTACCATGCATTCTGTAGTTAGCATTAGACTTGCAATAGAGGCAGCGTTTTGTAAAGCTGTACGAGTTACTTTAGTTGGATCTAAAATACCCATTTCAACCATATCGCCATATTCACCAGTTGCAGCGTTAAAACCATAATTACCTTTTGATTCAGAAATTTGGTTAACAACAACAGATGCTTCATAACCAGCATTTGTTACGATTTGACGAAGAGGAGCTTCGATTGCACGACGTAAAATATCAATACCAATATTTTGGTCTTGATTATCACCGGTTATGCCTTTCAATGCTTTTTGTGCACGAATCAATGCAACACCACCACCTGCAACGATGCCTTCTTCAACAGCTGCTCTTGTAGCATGTAACGCATCTTCAACTCTAGCTTTCTTTTCTTTAACTTCAAACTCAGTTGCGCCACCTACTTTAATTACAGCAACACCGCCAGCTAATTTAGCAACTCGCTCTTGTAATTTTTCTCTATCGTAGTCAGAAGATGTTTCTTCCATTTGTGCACGAATTTGAGAAATACGTTCGCTGATTTCTTTAGCTTCACCTTGTCCGTCAATGATTGTTGTAGATTCTTTTGTTACAACAACTCGTTTGGCAGTACCTAAATCTTCTAATGTAGCCGCTTCTAAGCTTTTACCGATTTCTTCAGAAATCACTTGCGAGCTAGTTAAAATAGCGATGTCTTGTAACATAGCTTTACGACGATCACCAAAACCAGGGGCTTTAACAGCACAAACCTTTACGATACCACGCATGTTGTTAACAACTAATGTAGCAAGCGCTTCACCTTCTATATCTTCAGCAACAATCAACAATGGACGACCAGATTTAGCAACAGCTTCTAGAGTAGGTAATAAATCTCTAATGCTAGAAATCTTTTTGTCTACTAATAGAATAAATGGATGCTCTAATTCAGCTGACATGTTTTGCTGATTATTAATGAAGTATGGAGAAATGTAACCTCTATCAAACTGCATACCTTCAACAACAGATAATTCGTTTTCTAAACCATTACCATCTTCAACAGTAATCACACCTTCTTTACCAACTTTTTCCATAGCTTCAGCTATAATACTGCCAATTGGTAAATCAGAGTTAGCAGAAATAGTACCAACCTGAGCGATTGACTTACCATCTTTACATGGTTTAGACATTGATTGTAATTCTTTAGTAATGATTAAAACAGCTTTATCAATACCACGCTTTAGATCCATAGGATTCATGCCAGCAGCAACTGCTTTATGTCCTTCAACAAGAATTGAGCGAGCTAATACTGTAGCGGTAGTTGTACCATCTCCAGCAGTATCAGATGTTTTAGAAGCAACTTCTTTAACCATCTGTGCACCCATGTTTTCAAATCTGTCTTCGAATTCGATTTCTTTTGCAACAGACACACCATCTTTAGTAACTGTAGGAGCACCGTAAGATTTTTCTAAAACAACATTACGTCCACGAGGACCCATTGTTACTTGTACTGCATTTGCAAGAGCATTTACACCTGCTAACATTTGTTGACGAGCGTTATCGCCAAAACGTAATTCTTTAGCCATTTCTATTTATCTCCTAAATTAAATGTAAGACCAATCAATTATTTCTCAACAACCGCCATAATATCGTCTTCACGCATAACAACTAGTTCTTGTGAATTAAGCTTGATTTCAGTACCGCTATACTTACCAAATAATACAACATCACCTACTTTAACGGCTAATGCACGAACATCACCGTTGTCTAAAACCTTACCATTACCAACAGCTATAATTTCACCACGCATTGGTTTCTCAGCCGCACTATCAGGAATCACAATCCCACCTGCTGTTGTACGCTCTTCTTCCATACGTCGAACAACTACACGATCGTGTAACGGACGAATATTTATACTCATAATCTACTTCCTCCTAATTTAAATGATTATTTAATTAATTCAGAGTTATTGTCTGATGATCCATATATGGAGGCAACTTTTATATTTTCAAGGGGTAAGTATATTTTTTTATTTACTAGGAAGTTATAATACAAAAAATATTTTAACAAAAAGCTACTATGCTAAAACGTTTTATAACTATTTTCTTATTCGTTCTACCTTTTACAGCAATATCTTCACCGCTTCCAGCCTATAAAGCGTTTAAAATTTCCATAAAACCTCTTGGCCCAAATACTTTGCAAATTAAATGGATAATAGCTCCAAGATATTTTTTATATAAAAATTGTATATGTGTTACTAATAGTAAAGATAGTAACTTACAAATAGGAAGAATACCTTATCCAAAGGCTATTGAAAAGATTAACCGCCAAGGACAAAAATTTCCTGTATATTACAAAAAACTTGTTTTAAACATCCCTGTTTTAAGTAAAAATCCAGGTGAAAATATAATAGAGATACACTACCAAGGCTGCTCAAATGATGGATTTTGCTATCCTCCAGAAACACAACTAATCAAAATCACCACTAATAATTCTTTAGCCATCAATAATGCGAATTTTGAAGGGCAAACTATACCAAATGAAAACTCATCAAGCCAAACACAAAAATTAAAATTAAAAAATATAGAACAAAATTTAGCAGAGAATGATTTTAATAAATTATTTTCTTCAAATAATTGGCCACTAATTATTCTTAGCTTTTTAGGATTTGGATTATTGCTATCATTTACGCCATGTGTGCTCCCGATGATTCCTGTTATTTCTGGAGTTATTGTTGGTCATGGAAAAGATATTTCCACCAAAAAAGCATTTTTATTATCTTTAAGTTACGTACTAAGTATGTCCATAACATATGGAATTATTGGAGCTGTAATTGCATTATTAGGCAGTAATTTACAAATAATAATGCAATCTCCTTGGATAATCTCAATATTCAGTATAATGTTCGTACTTCTAGCTCTATCTATGTTTGATTTCTATGAAATTAAAATTCCCATGACTATTCAAGCAAAATTTACTAAAATTACTCGCTCGCAATCAAGTGGACACTATTTAAGTGCAATAATATTAGGCTCAATGTCTATTTTAGTCTTATCACCGTGTGTAAGCGCGCCATTAATTGGCGCGCTTAGTTATATCGCTCAAACCGGAAATGTCCTGCTTGGTTTGTTATCGCTATTTTTCTTAGCTTTTGGCATGGGAATACCTCTACTTTTGATTGGTACTTCTGCCGGAAAACTATTGCCTAAAGCTGGGAACTGGATGAATGCTATTAAAAAAATATTTGGAGTCATTCTTATTGGAATAGCAATATATTTACTATCTAGATTATTACCGCAAATTCTAACAATGGTATTATGGGCAAGCTTATGTATTTTTACAGGAGTGTATCTAAGACCATTTGATAAAGTCGAGTCCAATAAAGACAAACTTCGCCAAGGGTTTGCTATAATATTTTTAGGGTATGGGCTATTAATTCTTTACGGGGCAAGTTCTGGTAACTCAAATCCTCTATTACCATTGAAGGCATCTTCTAGTTTATCAATACAGAACAATAATACGATTATTGTTAGCACACTTGCTGAAATAATAACATCCATTGAAATAGCAAAAAAAGAAAATACTCCGGTAATTTTGTATTTTACAGCCAACTGGTGTGCATCATGTCATGTTATATCTAGTACTACTTTACAAAATGATTCTGTAATTAAAGAGTTGGAAAATAGCATTTTTATCAAGGTAGATTTATCTGAAAACAATAAAAATAGTAAAGAGATATTAAATTATTTCCATGTGATAGCTCCGCCAACTTTTATCTTTTATACTAGACAAGGTGAGCAGCTACCAACGCAACTTGTTGGAGAGATTAAAGCTAAGGCTCTTATCAAGCAAATACAGCGTGCAAAATATGAGTAAACGAAAAATCAACAAACAGCAACTTAGCAGAATAGAAAAACAACAAAGTTCATTTCGTCAAAAGGAAATTTTTGACGATGATCTTTTGTCCGAAGGATTAGTAATTGCAAGATATAGCAAACATGCTGAAGTAGAAGATAAGTCAGGAGCGCTAATTCGTTGTAATATTAGACCTAATATTGACTCAATAGTAGCTGGCGACCACGTTATTTGGCAACCTGAAGGAAATCATCAAGGAATAATTGTCAGTAGACATAATCGGAAATCCAGTTTGGGAAGACCAGATAGCAATGGTAATATTAAACCAGTAGCTGCAAATATAACCCAAATAATAATAGTCATTGCACCTGTACCAGAAGTATCATGGAACTTATTAGATAGTTATTTAATTATGGCTGATTATCTTCAAATAAACCCATTTATTGTATTAAATAAAACTGACCTACCTTCAGATGAAATGCAAAAGAATCTCCTAAAAATCTACGAGCCATTAGGATATCCTATATTATTTACAAACAGAGATATCACAGAAGATAAACTATTACAAAAAGCATTTAATAATCAAGTAAACGTGTTAGTAGGCCAATCTGGTGTAGGCAAATCATCTATAGTAGCTAAAATCCTGCCAGATAAAGCTGCTGAAATTGCTACAGGTGATATTTCAAAACATGTGAATTTGGGTCGGCATATCACAAGCAGATCAATATTTTACCACCTACCAAATGGTGGCGCACTAATTGATTCCCCTGGGATTAGGGAGTTTTCTTTGTGGAACATATCTGAAAGTGATATAGCTAAAGGTTATAGAGAATTTTTACCTTATATTTCTCAATGTAAATATAGAAATTGCAGCCATATTAATACACCTGGATGTGCAGTTATTAATGCTGTAAAAAATAAAATAATTCATAACCAGAGATATGAAAATTATGTTAAAATGCTAGAAACCTGAATTAGACAAAAATATTCACAGGACTTACGAAAAACTTCGAGGTCAAGAAGTCCCGCGAAGGCGGGAATCTACTAACAAAATCATGTAAACAACTTTAAAATCACCAATTTTTAACTGGAGAAGTATCGTGAAATCATTTTTTTCACTTGGAAACATAGCAGCCGGCTTTGTAGCGGTATTAGTTGGCTTTACAAGCTCAGCTGTAATTATCTTTCAAGCAGCCACTATGGTTGGTGCAAACTCAGCTGAAATTAGTTCTTGGATTTTTGCTTTAGGAATTAGCATAGCAAGCACATGCATATTTTTTTCACTATACTATAAAATGCCAATATTAACTGGATGGTCAACACCAGGTGCAGCTTTACTGGTAACATCCTTGTCCGGCCTGACTCTACAGCAATCAATTGGCGCGTTTGTTTTTGCAGCTATGCTAACTATCCTAGCGGGAGTTACGGGAATTTTTGAAAAAATAATAAATCATATTCCAAAATCCCTAACTGCTGCAATGCTAGCCGGAATATTGCTGCATTTTGGGATGAATGTTTTTGTTGCGATGCAATCTAAAGCACCTTTAGTTATCTCTATGCTAATTATATACTTAATTGGCAAAAGATTTTTTCCTAGGTATGGAATAGTTATTGTTTTATTAATTGGAGTTGCCATTGCTAGTATGCAAGGACTTTTTAATATTGATAATTTTCATTTTGCTTTAGCTACACCAATTTTCACTAAGCCTGAATTTTCATGGACTACTCTATTTAGCGCAGGTATACCACTGTTTATTGTTACTATGACATCGCAAAATATTACCGGCATAGCAATATTAAACACATCCGGATACAAACCTAAAATATCGCCAATTATTACTATCATTGGGATAATAACACTTATCTTAGCTCCTTTAGGCTGTTACTCAATATGTCTTGCTGCTATTACAGCTGCTATTTGTACAGGCAAAGAAGCAGATCCTAATCCAAACTTACGATATAAATCAACTTTATTTGCTGGATTTTGCTGGCTTACTATCGGTATATTTGGTGCAACGGTTGTTTCACTATTTTTCTCATTTCCAAATGAACTAATCATAGCAGTTGCAGGCATGGCATTATTTAGTACTATAGCTTCTAGTCTTAAAACTTCCTTAGAAAATGATAAAGAACGTGAGCCAGCTATTATTACCATATTAATTTCAGCATCAGGTTTAACTTTATTTGGTATTGGATCCGCCTTTTGGGGATTAGTTGCTGGAATTTGTGCATCGTTTTTATTAAATTGGAATACAAATGAAGTGATAGAGGCAAATTTAACTACAGGAAAATAGAACATACTCCTAAGGAGCCGTGCAACAATAACTTACACGATTAGCATCCCATCTTGTCGCCATCTCGCCACGATCAGCTCTCCGAAAAAGCTCGATGGACAATTAGTACACCTGCGCTTTTTCGAAGATCTGATCGTGGCAAGCTAACAACAAGCTGGGCGCTAATCGTGTAAGTTATTGTTGCACGGCTCCTAAGCACTAGTTACTCGAAGAATTTCTGTAATTGATGTTTCTCCTAATAGAACTCTTTTGCAGCCATCTTCTCTAATGCTTGTGACAGTTGGTCTTATATATTCTTCCATTGTTTGGAGACTTTCTTGCCTGTGAATCATTCCTTGTAGAGTTTCATCTACTGGAATTAATTCATAAATACCAGTTCGTCCTTTATATCCTGAGAAATTACAACTTTCACAACCATTTGGTTTGTATATTGGTGGTATGTCTTCATTATCTTTTAAAATAGCTTGTAAGATTGATATTTCATCATCATTTAACTCATACTCAGTTTTACAATTTCCACAAAGTTTTCTAACCAATCTCTGGGCTAAAACTCCTATTATACTTGAAGATAATAGGAAAGATTCTACGCCCATATCTTTTAACCTAGTAAGCGCCCCCAATGCACTATTAGTATGTAATGTAGAAAGAACTAAATGCCCAGTTAAACTTGCTTGAATGGCAATTTCGGAAGTTTCTATATCTCTTATCTCACCTATCATTACAACATCAGGATCTTGCCGTAAAATAGCTTTTAATCCCCGAGCGAAAGTCATATTTACTTTCGAATTAACTTGCGTTTGCCCAATTCCAGGTAAATCATATTCAATAGGATCCTCTATTGTTAGTATATTTCTAGTTACTTCGTTTAGTTCAGTTAACATAGCATATAGAGAGGTTGTTTTTCCTGAACCAGTAGGTCCTGTGACTAGTAAAATTCCATGTGGCTCAGAAATCATTTTTTTTATCTTTTTTAGTGTGTCGTTTGGCATACCTAATAAACTTAAATCAAGTTGAGCTGATTTTTTATCTAAGATTCTTAGGACTATTCGTTCTCCGTGGTTAGATGGTAAAGTGGACACACGAACGTCTATATTGTGACCGCCGATTTTTAGTGAAATTCTTCCATCTTGTGGAATTCTCTTTTCAGCTATATCTAATTTTGCCATTACTTTTACACGAGAAATTACAAATGGTGCAATTTTCGGTTGAATTTCTAATATTTCATGTAGAACACCATCTAATCTGTTTCTAATTAGAACCTTATTTTCATAAGTTTCAATATGAATATCAGAAGCTTTTTGCTTTATAGCTTGAGTAAACAGAGCATTTATTAATTTAATTATAGGTGCGTCATTTTGTGAATCTAGTAAGTCTTCGCTATTAGGAACCTTGGTTGCAAGTTGCATTAAATACAGATCGTCTTCCATGCTTTCAGTAGCTTCAATAATAGCAGATTGGGATTGATAAAAATGTGAAAGATGATGTTGAAATTCGTCGCCATTAACTAATTTTAATTGTATTTCACAGTTTAGTACTCGTTTAACTTCAGCTATTGTTTGCATTTTTATACCTGGTAAATGGTATAAAATGATTTTATTTTCAGATGAAACTTCAGTAGCAACTACGCCATGCTTTTTAGCAAATAAGTAAGGTATGCGTTTAATTTTCTCATCAGTATCCATTATTTGGTCGCAAGTTTTGATTCGGTTTTTGGTCGACAAAATGGTTTAGGTAAGTTCGTAGTATGCCAAGCAGGAATTATGGTGTTTCGGTCAGTTTTATTATACTCATCTTGGGATCTAGCAATATCTAGTTGATCGAATCTAACGTGATTGTATTTACTACCGGTTACTTCTAAACCTTCACCTTCAGTTTTCAATATATGAGGTCTAATAAAAACCATAAGCACTTTCTTTTCTCGATTAGTTATTTTTCGTTGAAATAGTCGACCTATACCTGGTATTTCACCTAGAATTGGCAAATTATTATTATCATTGCTTAGGCTATCTTGAGCAAGCCCACCAAGAACAATAATATCACCACTTTCTACATGCACTGAAGTTACTATGGCACTAATATTAAATGTTGGGGTAACACCAGGATTAATGATGCTAATTGAATCAAGAGTATCATTTCCTTGGTCAATTTGCATCTGGATGCCGTCACCGCGCGTAATTTGCGGTCGTACGTATAAATGTAAGGCAACATTAACTCTATCAAAAGTTGTATAAGGGCTTGCAGTTGTTTCACCACCAGCATTATTGGGGTACGATGTTGCAGCAACCGACACTTGTTTTCCAATTAATATTTTAGCTTGCCTGTTGTCTAATACAACCACAGAAGGTGTTGAAAGAATATTTGCTTTCTTTTGCCTAGCAAGTCCGTATATTTGAGATTGGAATTGTGCAATTGAGGTTTTTGAATTTAAAATTGCAAAACCAGGTTTAAATGTACTAGCATCTTTTGTCCTTTGATCGATACTTCCCCATTCTACCCCTAGGTCTTTAAAATCAGATTCATTGATTTCTGCAACAAGCGCTTCAATTAGGAGCTGTGCTGGTTTAATGTCTAATTGACTAATAACTGTTTTTAGAGTTCGAATTAGAGTGGCTGGGGCATTCAAAATTATCGAGTTAGTATTTGGCTCAGCGATTATTTGAATTGAAGGTTTGGTTGTACCTTGATTTTGGGTAGCAGTTGCGCCTGGGGAGTTATCTGGGTTTGTGGTTGTTGCATCTTGACTAGGGAAGTCATTTGGTGCCGGATTATTACTTCCAGGAGCAAGACTTGCCATACTAGCGGCAGGATTCGTGCTATCTAACACAGGTCTAGTTATAGAGCCAATAGTTGTTCCTACAACCCCACTAAAACTAGCTTGTGCAATACCTGCTAAAATTGGCACTAAGTCTTCTGCTCGTAAATAATGCAGATAAATGACTTGAGTAGTTGAATTACTACTTCCCGTGCTTTTTTCATCTAATTTAGATATTAATAATCTAAGACGAAGTCTGTCAGTTTTGCTTCCACTAATTAATAAAGAGTTAGATCTATCATCAGCTGCAATAACACTTTGAGATCGTTGATTAAAGCTTAGTTGAGTTTTGACTAGTTCTTTTAATGTATTGGCAACATCCATTGCAAGAGCATGCTCTAGCGGCACAATGTCAATGCCATTAGCAGTAGAGCTATCAACTTGGCTGATGATTTTAGAAAGTTGCCGAACATTGCTAGATCTTCCAGATAAAATTAGCATATTTGAAGGAGAATATGCAGTAACGCTACTCCATTGTGGCATTAATGGTCGTAAAACTGGTACTAATTGTTCTGCTGGTACGTATTGTACTGGTACGACTTCAACCAATATTTCATCTACAACAGCTGAATTTGGGATAGAATTGATAGTTTGAGATGAAGTTGTTCTTGCATCCATGTTTAGAACTATTTTAGTAACATTACCACTTGGTATGGCTGCAAAACCAGATATTTGTAACATGGATAAAAAAACTTGATAAAGTTCTTTATCAGATATTGGCGTAGCTGAAACAATAGATATTTTGCCTTGAACTTTGGGGTCTATTAAAAAATTCTTCCCAGTGACACGCGATACTTCATCAATTACTGCACGAATGTCAGCATTACGTAGATTCCAAATCTTAGGATTATTAGAAGAAGCAGGTTTTCCATTAATTGTGATGTTGGATGTATCATTATTTGTGGCTGTTGCCTTAAAAGACAATCCTACAAATAACAATAAGGTAAATATAATTTTCATTAAACAGCCATTACTAATAATTAGCTACGTAACTGATGGTGGCTATGGGTGGACTCGAACCACCGACCTCAGCATTATGAGTGCCGCGCTCTAACCGACTGAGCCACATAGCCATTCCAGGTATTACACTAAACCCTGATAGGGCATAATTCTCTACTTTTAATTCACAATTGTCAAGACTTATATTATCCTAGAACAGGGCTGTAAGTTTATAAATAATTTTCTTGTTCTTATTTCCTTTCCATCCAGGGCTTTGTCAATAGCTAACCGCATTATATTCTTATAGATTTTGAGGGCGATTGGGTTGCTAAAATTCCCACTTTGGATTTCAAATAAATATTTTGCTGCTACTCCAGTAGCATCTTCAATAAAACCGTGCCCTGGAATATATTTATAATATGAATTATCTAAAATTGACTTATTTGTATTGATATCAAGCGTAAATAAAACTTCATACCCTAATTCTGAAAGTAATATTTTTTCAAATTTACGGAGAGTAATCTCGATTAAACGTAATTCCGTTGTTCCTTCTAGTGCTTGTAAACATTCTATATATGTTATGAATATTTTATTATTTACATCTAAAGGAGGAAGTAAATAATATAGTAACTCATTAATATATAAACTAGAAAATAAAGACTTACCTGATAAATCATAGGTAGAACCAATAACTTCGAGCTTATTTAAAAAAAACCGATCATTTTTAATATTAAAATCAAGCCAGCAAGGTGTGAATTGTCTGAGTTGAATTTGTTTTTGTACTGTCTGCCCACCTTTGTAAAGAGCATTTATCATTCCATATTCTTTAGTAAAGATATTGACATAACTACTACTTTCACCAGATCTAGTTTTATGAATAACAAATCCATGCAGACTAGTTGTTGTCACTCACCATATCCCAACTGCTTCAGAACTTGTTCGTTATTAGACCATCCGGATTTTACTTTGCAATAACAGCGTAAAAATACTTTTTTTCCAAGTAACTTTTCCATATCTATTCTTGCTCTAGTAGAAATATCCTTTAGCTTAGAACCTTTGTCTCCAATAATCATCCTCTTATGATTATCTTTATCAACTAAAACTAAGGCGTGAATTTTCACTAAGTCATCAGTTTCTTCAAATAATTCAATAACAACTGTAGCAGAATATGGTAACTCTTGATCACAAAGTCTAAATATTTTTTCTCTAATTAATTCATTACATAAAAATCGAACTGATCTATCACTACTTTGATCATCAGGAAATAAATGAGGACTCTCTGGTAAAAATTGTTTTAATTCTTTATGCAAATTTTCAACTTGTGCACCTGTTTTTGCAGAAAGTGGAACTATAGCTGAAAAGTTATAAAGTTTACTGAACTGTTCTATTTTAGGTAACATTTGCATTTTATCAGAAATCTTATCTATTTTATTAACAACTAAAATACATGGAATTGAGGATTTTTTAATTAAATCTAAAATATACTCATCCTCCTCTTGAAACCTAGTACCGTCTAAAATAAAAACAATTACGTCTACATCATTTAACACGTTGAATGCGGTTTTATTCATCATTTTATTAATGGTTTTAGTTGAACCTTGATGAATTCCTGGTGTATCAACATACACAAATTGATAATTTTCATCAGTTCTAACGCCAATAATACTATGTCTAGTAGTTTGCGGTTTGCGTGAAGTAATACTAATTTTTTGATCTAAAATTCTATTTAACAAAGTAGATTTTCCAACGTTTGGTCTGCCAACCAATGCTATATAACCACAATAATCTGTCATAAAAAAAATTGTTCCGTAAGTTCTATTTAATAATAGCTAGAATTTTAACACGAATTCGCTTTAATAAAAATTAAACTTCAGTATAATCATAGAAAAAGATAAGGCTAATTGGAAGGCGCCTCCTCAGCCCGAACGGAATTCCTTAACTTAATGGCAGTGAGCCAATGGCAGTGGGTCTGTTGACATGGAAGAGTCTTGCAAAAACCTCGAAAAAAATATAATAATTTTATTAATCTAACAAATGGATTTTCATTAATTGAGTTGCTTATTGTTATTTTAATTCTAAGCATAATATCTTTATTTGCATATCCTAGCTATAAATTTCAAGTAATTAAACTCAGACGGAATGATGCTAAAACATCCTTATATGATTTGGCCAATCGATTAGAAAACTATTACTTATTGAATAATAGTTATGAAAAAGCAACTATTGCAACCAATACAATAAATGATGTACTTAAATCAGATATTTCGATGGGTGGTTGGTACAAACTATCTATAATACAAACATCAAAGCATGATTTTAAATTACAAGCGGAGGCAATTAAAAATCAAGCTATTGATGATAGCTCATGTAAATACTATTATATATCAAGAAATGGAGAACTTAATTACCCTAAAAATTGCTAGGAAATATTACTAATATCCGCACTAATAGCCTGCTCTACTAATTCTTTTAAAGTAGATTCCGGCATACTACCTGATTCTGAATAAATAACTATTCCTCTTTTAAAAACCATTAAATGAGGAATAGATCGTATTGCAAATGCTTCCGCCAACTCTTGCTCATTTTCGATGTTTACTTGGCCGAACACTACCTTTGGATATAGCTTTGCAATACTTTCATATACTGGAGCAAAATTCTTACATGGAGCACACCACTTAGCCCAAAAATCTATAAACACAATTTCATTATTAGCAATAACATCTTCAAAATTTTGATCTGTAATATTTTGTACTTTAGCTGTTGCGCTCATCCATTATTCTCCCAAAACCGATAATATTCTCTGAAAAATATCTTCAACACTCCCTAACCCAGAAACTTTATTAAATCTTGGTGCGGCAGGATCATTAGATAACGACCATTCTTTATAATAGTGTATTAATGGTTCTGTTTTTTCTCTGTACACTTTAAGGCGATTACGTACTATTTCTTCATGATCGTCATCTCTATGAATTAATTTCTCATTAGTTTCATCATCTAGTCCAGGATTTTTAGGTGGATTATTTTTGATGTGATAGACTCGACCAGACAGTAAATGTACTCTTCGCCCACTAATTCTGTCGATAATTTCTTCATCATCAACAACGATTTCTATTACATTATCAATCTTAATATTGGTGGTACGAAGAGCATCAGCTTGCGGGATAGTTCTAGGATACCCGTCCAGTAAAAAACCATTCTTACAATCTGGCTCAGCAAGCCTTTCTACTACTAAGGCATTAATAATTTCATCTGATACCAAATGACCTGAGTCCATAATTTTTTTAGCATCTAACCCAAGCTGACTACCAGATGAAATAGCCTTCCGTAACATATCTCCAGTAGATATTTGCGGGATATTAAACTTTTTCATCAACATAACTGCCTGAGTACCCTTCCCAGCACCAGGACAACCTAATAACATTAACCGCTTCACTGTCATTACAGCAACTCCAAAGAAACCAACGACTAATGTACTGAAAATATTAAAAAATTTCAACAAAACAAATAAATATGGGCAGGGCTGTCGCATCAAATTAATCAATGCTGGCGTGTAGGTTGGGCCTTGGCCCAACAAAAAATACAGCTTTTTTATCGTTGGGCCAAGGCCCAACCTACGCCCCGTCTATATTATTTGATGAGACAGCCCTGTAAATATGGGCACGGCAGTGCATAGAAGTTTAATTTTTTGTATTTACTGATACCACAGGTTATACTGCCTCTTAATTTAAATACATATGAGCCAATCACAAAACATTCACGAAAAAACATTTAATATTAACTGGGGAGATATGGCAGTGTGGAGATATGGATGCTCTATGGCATGTAAATAATGTTAAATATTTTGAGTGCTTTCAAGAGAGTATCCAATAATTAAAGCAACCCACATTAACATGCCATACCATGCGCTAATTGAAAATGCTTGAAAATAACTATTTCTAGTTTGCTGATTAAGTAAATTGTGCTGATAAAAAATTATTAAAAGACCAAATAACCAAAATATATAAAAAAGGATATTTAACTGTACTAGCACTGCAATCAATAACCAAAAGAAATGAAAAACAAAATTAATTGATTTTACAATTAAGTTATCATAAGAACCAAATAGAATAGCCGTAGATAGAACACCTATTTTAAGATCATCTTGCTTATCAACCATCGCATACATCGTATCATAAGATATAATCCAAATATAATTAAGAGTTATTAAAAGCAGAAATATAAAATCTAAAGTTACTAGCGAAGCCGAATACGCAATAAAAATACCCATAGAAAAAGCAAACCCCAAAATAGCTTGCGGGGCTTTAAAAAATCTTTTGCAGAATGGGTAAATAATTGTTAACCATAAAGCTAAGATAGATTGATAAAAACATAATCTTGGTAATTGTAAAACAATAATAAATGCTATGAATATTAAAGCTAAAAACAACCAAATTGCCTCTTTTAAACTTATAATATTATTTGCCAATATGCGTGTCTTTGTTCTTGTTACTTTATTATCAATTTTTCTATCAGCTATATCATTAATCACACATCCAGCTGAACGCATAACAAATGTACCTAGAAGTAAATAACTAAAAATTATAATATTTGGGAAACCTTTATTTGCAATCCAAAGAGCCCACATAGTAGGAGCTAAAAGCAAAAAAATACCTACCGGTTTATCTAGCCGCATTAACTTACAATAAGCAGAAATTTTATTAAGAAAATTTATCATATAAAGAGTTAGTCCAGGTAATAACAGACACGAAAATAATCATAATGGAACTCCCAATAAATACTTTTCAATGCCTGGCAACAAGATTTCTACCAAAAAAAAAGTACCATTACTATCAATTTCAAACTCTGAGAGACGGACCCATAAAACTTTTGTATCTAAATACAGATTTCTATTTAACCAATGAAACTCTAAGTTCTCATGTGAAATATGATAAAAGCTCATGTTTTTTCTAACAATGCCATTATTGCCAAAAATCAAATCACCTAAAGTTTCTCTTTTTAATCTAACAAATAGCTCGTTATGTTTTTGTAATGTCACATGAGGTAGAATAGATCTTGCATACCAACAAGGTTGGTCATATGCATAAGTTAATATTTCTCTATGAAAAACCATATCTGAATCTAATTTTAAAACATACCTCTCCCACCAAGAAGCCTTAACATTATGCTCTCGCAATATTTTTAAACTTGTATCACCAGATTTATCAAATAACTTCTTAGTTAAAAGTTCAGTATGAGTTAACCAAGGTAACAAAGCTACAGTTGGATTGATCAACCTTTTTCGTAAATCAAGAGTAGATGGGCAATTAAATATTGATTTTGATTGACTCATATTAACTAAATTCATATAAAAATATATGTAATTTTATAATAAAAATATATTATTGGCTACTAATAACAATGTTCCCTGGGTTGCTTCGTACCTCTTAACTAACTTCACAATTTGTATAAATTATTACCTATCTCAGATAGTACCAGGGGCACTGGATAGGCGGGGAAAGTTATTCAAAATTAGAGAAATAAATATCCATATTTTGCTGGAAAGTAACTGTCCCTATATAATTTTTTAAAGCTTGATTTACATCATTTAATAAATCTGGATTTCTAGGATTTACAGCTATCCCATATCCAAGACCAAATGTCATTGGTTCACCTAAAGCTACTAATTTATTATTTGAATGGCTTTGCCAATATTTGGCTGTAACATTATCAACTAAAATATAATCTATAATCTTTCGGTCCAGGGCAGATATTTGCTCATTTTCTTCTTTAAACTGAAATATCCTCAAGCTACCTACGCCTACTCCTTTAAGTTCCTCAAAAAAAGTAGTACCTTCGAGAACGCCAATATTTTTACCTTTAATAGACTCAATAGAAAAATCTTTAACTTTGTCTTCTGTCCTGCCAACAAATCTTGATGCACTTGGCATATATGGAACTGACATATGCACATGCTCTAATCTAGACATAGTAATCATCAGTCCACTTACAGCCATATCTGTCTGTCCGGTTTCAACTGATGAAATCAAATCACGAAAACGCATAGGCCGAAAATTACAAACCCGCTGCAAAGAATCACATACGTTTTGCACAAGACTAATATCAAATCCAGAAAATCCACCATTGCCACTTGGCATTACAAATGGCGGGAAAAAGTAAAGTACTGCTACGTCTAATGGTTTTTGTGTTACAGCAAAACTAAAACTTGAGTTTACTAAAATTAGAATAGCTAATAAAAATTTTCTTAATATTAATAGCATTTGCGCATCCTTATGCCTATAACTTTTTTATTATGTTACACCAATAATCTCATTGTTTAAAGCTAGGTGTGACATTTAATAATTTCTTATATTTGCTATTGTAAGAGACTATAAAAGCTGCCACAATCTGAAAAAATTTAATTTACCAACCGCTAATTCACGTATGATTAAAGAAGATAATATAGATGAGATTGTTAATTATCATAAGAATAAGATTAGTCAATTAAGTGTTAAATTAAAACAATCTAGGAAAGATGACCCGTTTATTAGCGATATAAAATCACAAATTGCTGAGCATTACGCGCAAATAGCACACTCATACTATAAATCAAATAAGTTTACTGATGCTTTTAAAGAATATACGAAAGCCTTATATTTTAATCCAGAGCATCTAACAGTCATTAATCAATTAGGCATAATAAAATTAAAAGATGGGAGCAATTTATCTGCTATAGATTATTTTCAAAAAATTATCGGTTTAGTTAAAGATGAAAGAGATCTGCATTTTAAAGTAGATGCAATGTTATCTTTGGCGCTAGCTATATTAAATGAAAATCATGTTGGAGCTATCAATAAAGCTAACAAATTAATTGAAATGGCGGAGACAATTTCTCCTGATTACTCAGAAATTTATAAACTAAAAAATAAAATTGAGCAACAAAGGAATTTTGAGAGTACCATTAAAGAAATAAAAAAATCTATTTCTAATGATAAATTTAATGACGCGGAAAAATTCATTAATGGCGCAAAAAAACTATATCCAAATAACTCTGTAGTTAATGAAGAAGAGGACAGACTTAGGTTGCAAATTTTTATATCTAATAGCAAAAACAAAAAAAACAACCTTACTCTATTTGGTAGCAAAAAAGATGACGGCGTGCCTACTCAGCCAGAACGAAATTCCTTAACTTAATGCCCAATGGCAGTGCATCGTATACCATATTCAGGTTAATTCACATGCTCTGCTTCTATAGTTATATTTGGTGCAGATTTTTTAATTGGCGGATTAAACTCTGGAACCAAATTCTTAAGCAAAATAATTAACTCGGCTGTTTGATTTTTATTACAAGCTTTATCAATTAATAATAACGACTCTATTAATTCATCCCAATTTATTTTTCTAAATTGAGCTTGAAATAATTTGTGATGACTAGTTTCAACTAGTTTTTCAGAATCATGAAATAGCTCTTCAAATAGTTTTTCTCCTGGCCTTAAGCCAGTATATTTAATTTTTACATCTTTACCTGGCTCTTTACCAGCTAGTCTAATCATTTGCTCAGCTAAGTAACTAATTTTAACCGGCTCACCCATATCTAAGACGAATATCTCGCCGCCATTTCCATTTGCCATGGCTTGCAATATTAACTGGCTTGCTTCTGGTATTGTCATAAAGTACCTTTGCATGTCAGGGTGAGTAACAGTTAACGGCCCACCATTTTGCAATTGACTTTGAAATAATGGCACAACACTACCAGTTGAACCTAAAACATTTCCGAATCTAACAGTTATAAACTGCGTAGTTACCTTTTGGTTTAAGTTCTGGCAGTATATTTCCGCGATACGCTTAGTAGTTCCCATAATATTTGTCGGATTAACTGCTTTGTCAGTAGAAATTAATATGAATTTTTCAACATTTGCCGCGACACTTGCCTCTGCAACTATTCTTGTCCCTGTAATATTATTTTGCACAGCAACTCTTACCTGATTTTCTAACATTGGCACGTGCTTATATGCAGCGGCATGATAAACAATTTCTGGTTTATAAGTTTCAAATAGATTTTCAATGGCAATCTCATCAGTTACATTTACTAGAAAAACTTCTATATTAATATCAGAAAATTTTGCTCTAAATTCACTTTCTATCAAAAATAAATTATATTCACTACTATCAACTATTGCTAAACTATCTGGTTGTAATTTAGCTATCTGTCTACAAAGTTCCGAGCCAATAGAACCGCCGCCACCAGTTACTAATACGCGCTTAGCAGCCATATTAGTTCTGATTTTTTCCCACTGAATTGTTACCTGTGCTCTACCTAATAAATCCTCGATACTTACGGTTCTTAATGAGTTAACATCTACTCGGCACAATTCTTGCGAATTATTACTTGGTAGAGTTTTAAATGGCAATTTAGATTTTTCGCAATAACCAACTATTCTACGCATAGTTGTTGCATTAGCAGAGGCAATTGCAATAAAAATTAAATCGGCTTCTAATTTAGTCGTAAATTTAGTAATTTCATTAATACTTCCTACAATAGGAACCCCTCTAATATCTAAACCATGCTTTCTTAAATTATCATCCAGAATACCAACAGGATAATATTTTGAAGAAAGTTTTAAGGCACGCAATAAACCTTCGCAAGCTTGACCAGCTCCAATAATTAATACTCTTCCAACATCTTGATCTTTGAGCATATGATACTTTTTATCACAAATTTGACGAACAATTAATCGTCCGCCACAAAGGATAGTTGTTAGTGTTATTGCATACAAAGGAAAAATTGAACGCGGGACTCTATCTAAGGTAAATAAATATACTATTGGGATAAATAAAATAACGGCACTAACTACGGACCTTAAAATCCTTTCAATATCGTCAATTGATGCGAAGCGCCAAAAACCTCTAAATACTTTAAAGTGATAAAAACAACTAATTTGCACAAATGTTAGAGCATACAAACTAGTTATAGTATTTTTTTCAAGTAATTCATTTGGCAAAAAATGCATATTATCTCTTAACCAATATGCAAAATACCAAGCTATAGGTATTGCCAAAACGTCATATAAAACTGTTGCAAACTTACCATATTTTTTCAAAAAATAAATCATAATCCTTTTATACCTAACAAATAACTCTCTTTTTATCACTGCTCTGATCTTCTTTTAATATCTGCACCAATCATAGATAATTTTTCTTCTATTCTTTCATATCCCCTATCTACATGGTAAATCCGCTCAACAATAGTTTCACCCTCCGCAGCAAGACCTGCCAAAATTAAACTAGCGGATGCTCGCAAATCAGTTGCCATAACTGGGGCACCATATAGTCTTTCTATGCCATTAATAATAGCTGTATTGCCATTTAGCCGAATGTTTGCCCCCATTCTTTGTAACTCTTGAACATGCATAAATCTATTTTCAAAAATATTTTCTGTAACAGATGATGTGCCTTCAGCTACAGTATTCATTGCCATAAACTGAGCTTGCATATCGGTTGCTAAACCAGGATACGGGGCAGTTGTAATATCTACTGCAAATGGCCTAGCGCCATGCATATCAAGTGTTACAAAATCATTACCAATAGTAAGTGATGCGCCTGCTTCTTCAAATTTACATAACATAGACAACAAATTATCAGGTTTAACTTTCTTAACGGTAACGCAACCACGGGTTAAAGCCGCTGCTGTTAAATACGTGCCTGCTTCAATTCTATCAGGCATAACTGAATAAGCACCGCCAGTTAACTCTTCTACTCCCTCGATTTCTAAAGTATGCGTACCAATTCCTGAAATTTTTGCCCCAAGTTTATTTAGAAAATTAATCAAATCTGATACTTCTGGTTCACGTGCAGCGTTTTTGATAATTGTCTTACCTTCCGCCAAAACCGCAGCCATAATTATATTTTCTGTGCCTGTAACTGTAACTGTATCAAATACTAATACTTTACCTTTTAATTTCCTATTCTTACACTGAGCTTTAATAAAACCATTTTTAACTTCAATGTCTGCACCCATACTTTGTAGCGCTTTTAAATGTAAATTAACAGGCCTACTACCAATTGCACAACCACCAGGTAATGAAACATCAGCTTTACCAAATTTTGCTAACAATGGACCGAGTACTAAAATTGAAGCACGCATGGTTTTGACTAACTCATAAGGTGCTACTAAATCATTTATATGTGATGAATCAACTTGTACATTCATCTTTTCATCGACAACTAACTTAGCACCTAATTGGCCTAAAAGTTCCATCATCGTAGTTACATCTTTAAGATGAGGAACATTAGAAATAGTTACATTATCATTAGCAAGAATCGTTGCTGCCATTATTGGTAAAGCAGAATTTTTAGCACCTGATATAATTACATCACCATTTAAAGGCTTTCCACCCCTAATAAACAACTTATCCATGTTGCGTCTCCCACTCAGACTTTGTCATGGTTTGCATTTGTATGGCATGTAACTCACCTGATAATATATGTTTATTCAACACACCATACACCCACTGCTGTCTTGCTACTTTTGATTTGCCTACAAATAAATCTGAAACGACAATCAGTTGATAGTGATAACCGTCTCCTGTTGCTTTTACATATTCAATCTCAGCAATATCTCGAAATTGCTTTTCTAATTGCTCATTTGTTATAACCATAACTATTAACTTTCCTCAAATAAATGGAAATTATAATACACCATCTACTTCACAAAACTCAGCAATAGAAAATATTGCTTGCGGGATTCTACTGAAAGAATAAGCTATATTTTGTTGTTCACAAATTCTTTTGATTTCAACTAATAAAGCCAGGCCGGCGCTATCAAAAAACGTAACTTCGCCCAAGTCAAAATTATAATTATATAAGGCTTTATTTTTAATGAGCAATAATAAGCGATCTAACTCGGCTTTAACAGTGTGTATGGTAAGATTTTCAGCAAATATTATCTGATTATCTTTATTCATAATTTTTAAGCCGCCTTTTTTGTTTGATTAAGCTGCTTTATTAGTTCTTTCATTGATACTGTTTTTAAACTTTCGTTAAATTGGGAACGAAAACTTTGCAGCAAGCTAACTCCATCAACACTTAAGTCATACACCTTCCAACCATCTTGTTTTTTAACTAAACTATAACTCAATGGGATTTTTTGGCCGTTTGGTCTGATAATAATGCTATCTACTTGCGTGAATTTAGACTGAATATCTCCACGAATTGGTCTAAATTTTACAGTTTCACCAGAATACTCAGACAGCGGAACAGCATATGTACGAATTACTAATTTAGTAAATGCGTCTATGAATTCTCTCTTTTCTACTACTGTAATATTATTCCATATTTGTCGCCCCAAAACTGAGCGCGACATACCCTGAATATCAACATGCGGTAAAAGATAAACATTAATTGCCTGATTAACAATTTTTGGGTCATTTTTCAAACTTTCTTGATTATGTTTCAAGGTGCTAATTATATTGCTTGTGGAGTTTTCTAACATTGGTAAAGGTGATGCATCAGCATAAACAAGATTAGTAAGAAATACCAAAATAAATCCAAAATATTTTAATTTACGCATACCATCACCTATTTTTTAATGTTAAATAAAAGCTGACCTATTAAGTTTTCCAAAATAATTGCCTCTTGAGTTCTTGCAATTACGTCTCCTGACTTCAAATATGGATGGTTGCCATCTTCTGAGTCAAATCCAGGAACAATACTAATATAATTAGATCCTAGCAATCCTTCTGTCAATATTCTGGCTGATGTATCGTCATAAGGAATATGTTTATCAGAGTTAAGTAACATAGTTACTTTTGCATTTAATTGCATTGGCTGTAATTCAATTTTTGCTACCTCACCAACTTTAACACCAGCAATTGTAACTGGCGCTCTAACTTTTAAGCCGCCAATATCTGCAAAATCGGCAGTAACTGCATAAGATTTATTTGATTTCAAATTTGTAATTCCGCTTACCTTCATAACCATAACTGTAAGTGCTATTAGACCAAAAATCATAAAGATACCAACACTTAAATTAAGGTATTGTTCGCGATTCTTATTCATCTACCAACCCCCGATCATAACTGCAGTTAATAAAAAATCTAGGCCAAGTACAGCAACAGAAGAATATACTACTGTTCTAGTCGTTGCTTGACTAATCCCGCTGGCATTCGGTACACAAGTATACCCTTGAAAAACAGCTATCCAAATCACAGCCAGTGCAAAAACTACACTCTTAATTATTCCACTGAAAATATCTATTCTAAAATCGACTGCTGCTTGCATATTTGACCAAAAACTTCCAGAGTCCACTCCTAACCAAATAACTCCAATTAAATATCCACCATATATAGAAACCGCTGCAAAAATAATACTTAAAACTGGCATAGTTATAATACCTGCAAGAAATCGTGGGTATACAATTTTTTGTAATGGATCTATCCCCATCATATCCATACTAGTTAATTGCTCTGTTGATTTCATTAGGCCAATTTCAGCAGTTAATGCAGAGCCTGCTCTTCCTGCAAATAATAATGCTGTTATTACTGGCCCCAATTCTCTAGCAACACTTAAAGCTAATAGTTGTCCAAGCTGGCTAGTTGCTCCAAATTTTCTCAATGTATTATATCCTTGTAACCCAACAACCATACCAATAAATAATGCTGAGACAAAAATAATTAAAAATGATAATACGCCTATAGAATACATCTGATCCCGTAAAGCCGGCAAAAGTCTTTTAATATCTGGCATTCTGAAGATAACGCGTAGTAAAAAAATACCTGAATTTCCGAATACCTGAATCCTAGCAATACTTTTTTCACCTATTCGTTCAATCATTTCAATCATTTAAAAGTTCCTCTGTCAAAGATTTCGATGATGGATAATGAAATGGCACTACTCCATCAGACTCACCATGCATAAATTGCTTAACAGCTAAACTTTTAGATTTCAGCAACTCTTCCGGTTCACCATCAGCGATAACCTCCCCATTGGCTATCAAATAAATATAATCGGCAATGGCGCAAGTATCAGCTACATCGTGTGAAACTATCACTGTAGTTGTTTTTAATAATTGATTCAAACGTTTTATTAACCTAACTAACACACCCTTGGAAATCGGATCTTGTCCTGTAAATGGTTCGTCGTACATAATTAGCTGTGGATCAAGGGCTATTGTTCTAGCAAGAGCCACTCTTCTAGCCATGCCACCTGAAAGCTCAGCAGGCATTAAATTTGCCGCTCCACGTAAACCAACAGCCTCCAGTTTCATTAATACTATATCGCGTAACATACTTTCATTTAGTCTTGTATGCTCGCGTAATGGAAAAGCAACATTTTCAAAAACATTTAAATGAGTAAAAAGAGCGCCACTCTGAAATAGCAAACCCATTTTAAGGCGTAGTGCACTTAATTTTCTATAAGAAAGTTTATTAATATTCTCAGAAGAAACAATAACATCTCCAGAATCAGGAGTTATTAATCCACCAATTAAACGCAATAAAGTTGTTTTACCGCTACCACTAGGCCCCATAATAGCAGTGATTTTGCCTGATGCGACGTTAATATTAATATCTTTAAAAATAATCCGGCTTGCATAGCTAAAATTTAAATTGCTAATTTGCACCAAATTATTACTCATAAAAATGACCTCAAAGGTAGAATCTCTCTAAATTATATACCTGGGTTTTTATGTATGCCAATTTGAATTACACTTTTATGATCTAAATGCATCTATTATTTTTCATCCTTATAAAACTCTTGTCCAATTTTAATACGTTCCCTTTCCTTTTCAGCTCGCCACCTATTCGTGTCTCTTAATGAATACACGCACCCACAATACTCTTGTTTATAAAAACTCTCTCGTTTAGCAATTTCATACATTCTGCCTGAGCCACCATTTTTTCGCCAGTTATATGTCCAGTATGTAATATTGTTATATCTACTCGCAGCTCTAGTACCTGAGTCGTTAATTTGATCGAAATCTTTCCATCTTGATATTCCTAAACTACTTGATATTACTGAAAAACCATGTTCATTGGCGTATAAAGCTGTTCTTTCAAAACGCATATCAAAACATACGGTACATCTCTTCCCTCTTTCTGGTTCCCACTCTAACCCTTTAATTCGAGAAAACCAGTTATCTTTATCATAATCAGCATCTATAAACGGAATATTATGTTTTTTTGCAAAAGCCACATTCTCAGCCTTCCGAATTTCATACTCTTGAACTGGATGAATATTAGGGTTATAAAAAAATATGGTAAAATTAATATCAGATGCGATTAATGCTTCCATTACTTCACCAGAACAAGGAGCACAACAAGAATGCAATAACAAAGATTTGCCATCATTTGGCAACGTTAATTTTTCTCTAACTATCATAATTTTTTTCTAACCTTATCAAAACGTTAAACCTATACTGCGCGCAGTATAGAAAAAGCAGTTAAGATCGTAAAGTCCAGTATTACAAACCCAAAAAATGCCGTCTGTAATATGCAAGCTCTGCTATAGAATCTATAATATCATCCAAAGCCAAGTGTTTAGATTCTTTTTCAAAACCATTTAAAATAGCAGGCTTCCAGCGCCGTATTACTTCTTTAAAAGAACTAACGTCTATCTGCCTATAATGAAAATATTCTGCCAATTCTGGCATGAATTTAATCAAAAATCTTCTATCCATGCAAATACTATTTCCACACATTGGAGAATGACCTTTATCAACATATTTATTCAAAAAGGCAATGGTTGCTTTCTCTGCATCTCTCTCTGTTGCTTTACTAGCTTTTACTCGAGCGACCAAACCAGATTTATTATGTTGCCTGGTATTCCACGCATCCATATTTTCAAGCAATTCATCGGATTGTGAAATAGCAAAAACTGGCCCTTCTGCCAGAATATGCAAATTAAGATCAGTAATTATTGTTGCTATCTCAATAATTTTCTCATTTTCCAGAGATAACCCAGTCATCTCTAAATCAATCCAAATTAAATTGTTATTGTTTTTCATTTAAATCCCATGTTTTTATATATTTGATTATAATATTTAATCTCATTTCTCGAATTTTATATTTTATTTCTAATCCATGAAGTCCTGCTTCAATATGATTATCAATTTCTACGTCTTTGCAAGTTTTTAAAATACCCAGCCAGTATTTAGCTTGATAATATTCAGTAGATATATTTTTATACCCTCCATTAGGAAAAAACCATTTTAAATGCGGATACCCCCCATAAAGCCCTCGACCAAGAGCATCTGCCTCGCAAACTAACAATAAATTTTCAAATAATTCTGGCCTGCGAAAGGCATCTGCTTGCTCCAAAGTATCTAAAATTTCGCTTGATGTTAGCTCTTTTATTTTATGAATATTTAAATGTAACTTAGCTGCAATTCTGGATATCTTTACATATTTCTGAGGAATATTAAGTCTATTAGCCAATTCACAAATTACTTCCACACCTAGCGCCTCATGCCCCTTCTGACTTGGCCATTGTGTGCGTAAAGTATTAGCCTTACCTAAATCATGAACTAAAGCTGCAAATCTTACTGTTGGGTCATTAGATAATGAGCTAGCTTTATTTAGTACCATTAAAGTATGCACACCGGTATCAATTTCTTCATGGTATAAAATATTGCTAGGAACACCAAATAAATTATTAATCTCCGGAATCAATCTATCCAAAGCACCACATGCCCGAAGCGCACAAATAAAAATTTCTGGAGTTCTTTCCTGTAAACTCTTTTGCCACTCTTGCCAAACTCTTTCTTTAATTAAATTATCTACCTCACCATTTTCAACCATTTTTCTCATTAAAGAAATAGTTTCATCTGCGACTTTAAATCCTAAATGGTAAAATCTAGCAGCAAATCTAGCTACTCTTAAGACTCTTACTGGATCTTCAACAAAGGCATCAGACACATGCCTTAAGATTTTATTTTTTATGTCTAATTTTCCATTATATGGGTCAATTATGTTACCATTTTCGTCTTCGGCTATAGCATTAATCGTTAAATCGCGTCTAGCTAAATCCTCTTCTAAAGTAATTGAAGGACCAAAGTTACACGTAAAACCATAGTATCCTACGCCATTTTTCCTTTCTGTTCTTGCTAAAGCATATTCTTCATTTGTTTTCGGGTGTAAAAATACTGGGAAATCTTTCCCTACTTTTTTATAACCAATGTTTAATAATTCATCAAAACTAGCCCCAACAACAACCCAGTCACGCTCTTTAACGTTTATTTTTAATAACTTATCCCTTACAGCACCTCCAACTAAGTAAGTTTTCATAAATAACTCTCAAACTAAATTTTAAGTAAGCATAACAGTAAGTTAACAACTTCGTAAGTTATGAATAAACATATCTTGCAATTATGTTTAAATTTACTGCGATACGTTCAAGTTGAGGAGAGGCTTCGCACCATTTCGAAGTTTACCCAGCAAGGCTTCTAGACGGCGTAAACGCCGTCTAGAAGCTTATATTGACTACTTTTACTCCGTAATATAACTCAGAATAAGAAGGTAACAATCTTTCTCTATTTGAAGTAAATAAAACATCAGAATTAGGATTTTCTACATAATTGCTGATAAATTTTTTTGTATCTTCAACTTCATCATCAATAATTTTACGAGCATCTTGTCTGTTTTTCCCAAGTTTATAAAACTCAGGATAATTTTTTTGTTTAATGCTATCAATTGTATTAACAAACTCATTTTGATTAGGTTTATCCATATTTTTCTTTACCGCATCCAATACATCTTCTGCTATCGTACTAATATTAAAAACTAACGATTTTTCAAAAAATCGTAATGGCCCTTTTCTGCCGGACTTACCTATCTCAATTTGTTTACCAGAAAAATTACCACTTTCTAAAGATGAATATAAGTTTCTAAGATTTTGCTCTTTAGAATTGCTTGTATCATCAGTAACGAACCTAGGATAAATTAAATTACTAAGCGCTTTTATTGGGGCAACTATTACTGATGATGCAACAGAAATTACAACAAATGTAGCATTGTAAACAATTCTCGCTATTGGAAAAACTCCGAAAACTCCTACCGAAAGTAAATACCCTGGAGAACCGATAATTTTTTCATATAACAATCGGTCATCTTGCGAGCTTTTTTCATAATATATTTCTTCTAACCCAATATTTATTAATGATTTAGATAAAGATATAAATGATTCATAATTATTAAATATAATTTCTGTAATCCAAATTGGGATAATAAAAAATACTGTAGCTAATGAAGCACCAATTACTATTCCTGGCGATCCTAAAACATACTTGATACCAGATAGAAGTGAATCAGGTAACCTAAGAGATTGTTCTAATCCTACTTGAATGTTATTTTTATTATTGTCAAAATCATTGTCCCTAGTATTATATTTAGCTGGAAGGAACAAATATTTAGATTTATCAATCCCAATAAATATTGCTGACGTAAGATTAAATCTAACTAGTCTAAATGAAATAATAGCTGCACTTAATCCTATGCCTAAGCCCCAGAATGCATAACCTGGCATTCCGAATCCATATTTTTCTCTGTCTATACGACTGTCTATTAACTCAGAATGAGCAGATTTGTTATAACCTAAAATATAATTTTTTTCATTACCTACTGACCATAATAATGATTTGGAAATTATTAAATAGGCTGTGATTGCTGAGTCATATACAATTCTCATACAAAAGTGTAAAGAAAATCCCAATAACCCTATCCCTAAACCAAGCAAATTACCTGGTATTCCTAAAACTTTATCTTCTGTGTTTCTTTTATCCTTTGGGACTATTATATAATCATAATTTAACGGCCATGCTTTGATAATATTACTTGCGGTTATATAAGCTGAAATGACTGTATCTGCAATAATTCTTGCACTTAGAGTAATGCTAAAACCTATTAAACCCAAAACAACTCCTAAAGGAATACCAATTGGTGTACCTAGAACTTTGGATACACTTTTCTGCTTCAGTAAATTATTAGTCAACCGATATTCTTTCGGTAATGCCCAACTTGTATATATTGCAGCATCATTAATGGTTTTTATAACAGACTCTTTAATTATTCTGGCAAATCCAACTATAATAGTCGCCACACTTCCTGTAACTCCTCCTATAGGTAAACCCAATAATCCCAATCTAAAAGGAATTTTTTTGCGAAGATCTTTTCTACTATTTTCATTATTATCTGAAGAATAAGTTGGTTGATTTTGTAATCTTGAAAGTATAACTAATGACCCTTGTTTAGGGACTTCTTCACTTAACACAAAGTAAATCATGTCTTGTGTAGTATGTTTAACAGTTATAGCTGAATTAATTAATATCCTACTAACTCCAATTCCGATAAAGCTTACGCTACCTAACATAGCCCCAACTGCTATACCAAAAGATCCACGTTTATAGTCTATATCTGATTTTTGTATTTCAGTTTTTAACTTGTATTCATCCGCCTCGACTAAGGCATTATTACTGATTTCTTTAAATATATGTTCAAATCCAACAACTGACTCAAGACTGATTGCCCAAGTTTCTCCTAATACAAAACCAAAAGCATAACCTATAAAACCAATAGCTCTTAAATAGATACTACTGTATGGGCTATTTTGATCTATGTTTACTAGATAACTTGGATGTCTTTGTGCGAACTTAGTTCCATTAATTTTTTCACTAAATGCAACCTTTGCAAAATATCCGTTTATTGTAATATAACGTATTCCTAGAACTAGGCTTACAATCGCTGTTCCAATACCTAGACCAATTATATCACCAGGAAAACCAAGAGCACGATCTAGAAGCTCCCTATTTTCTTTCATTGGATTTAAATATGGCTTATTATAAAAATTGGTTAGATACAATGTTTTCTTAACTAAATAATTAGCTAGATTTACTGCACTATAAGTACTTTCGTAACCAGATCTTACTACCCCACCAAATGCTGTACCAATAATAGTTCCTGGGACTCCTAATATTTTAAATATAATATTTCGTTTATCTAAAGTACTTGCTGTTTGATTAGACAAAACTGTATGAGTTAAGTAGTTAAATGCGTTTCTTCCATTTAGATATGTGCTTATCAAAGTTGCAAACGGCAAGGCAACCACATTACCTAAAACGAGGCCAATTCCACCAATTATTTTCTCATAAGTCTTGATATCGGGAATTAAGGCGATATTATCGTTGTCATTCTCGCCTCTTAACGACTCATTTATCATGTAGCTAAATGAGTTATAAAAATTTCTCCATGATTCTCTAGCTATTCTTATACTTATACCAGTCACCAAGCCAATAGAAGATGCCACTGGCCATAATAATATTCCTGGAAAACCTAAAATATGCCTTTTATAGTTTAATTTAGTTAAATCAACATTCTCTACTTCGAATATATTTTCCAAATCACTATCTTGCAAAGGATAATTAGCAAACTTAGAAAAAGCTTTAATAAAATTTAAAGATGAATAGTAAATTGATCTACCTGTCGTTATAATAACAAAGATTGCTAGTCCAAATGGGAGCCCTAATAACTGCCCAGGCAAACCAAGTGATTTTTTATAAAAAGTTCTATTCTTTATTAAGTTACTATGAAATTCTTTCGGTAAATCCCAAACAGATAAATTATAAAATTTATTGAAAGTATTACTTAATGATATGATACTTTCGTGAAAAACCCTAATAAACGTTGTAACTGAAGCTCCCAATGAAAAACCAAATATACCAAGTGGTATGCCAAATGTTAATGCTGAGAAAAGTTTTTCTTGTATAGTTAAGTTCAAATTAACACTTGAAATTTTATTTTCTTCGGAAAGGTCAAACTGAGCTAATCTTACACCCTCAACAAGATTGATAATGAATGTCTTCAGTGCAACATCAATAACTCGCAATATAGAATACGGAATTGCTAATAAAGTACCAAAAGTTAAACCCAATATAACACCAGGAATACCAAAAATATAAGCTATCCCTGGGCCACCTGAATATTTACCACTAGAATTAGAAAAATAAAAATCAAAATTTGTTCCCAAGAAATTATAATTTAACCTATTTGAATTTTTAGTAATCTTATCTGCAAATAATAATTTCAAAGGCATAGAATAAAATTGATATATATTTTCAAGTGTAAAATATAAAATTGGCGCTGGAAACATACCAACTATAAACCCAGGTATTAATGTAACTGGGAATAACAAAGATGTAGCTATAAATAAAAATACACCCGTTGTAGGCGGACTATTATTAATTTTTCTAGAGCTATCAATAGTAAGTTTTGTAGCCGAATTATAACCAATTGTTGAAAGCCAAAGAGCTATTTTACTTGATTCAGTTGCAATATAACTAACAGTGGTTACTACACGAGATATTACTGTGCTAATACTGTTAATTACTCTAATAATCATGATAACTTTTCCAAAAGATATGAACTTATATAGTATCATACCTTGGAGGTTTCGGTCAATAAATATACAATAAAATATTATTTTCTGGACTTTATGACTTTTTCAAAAAGCACTCAAAATTGTCGTCTTTGCGAACAAAGTGAAGCAATCTAGTGGCGTTCAAGGGCTCTAGATTGCTTCACTTTGTTCGCAAAGACGCATTTTAGAACATGTCTTTAAAAAGTCATAGAGTCCAAATTTTAACTTTTTGATTTTTTATACTCGTTTGCTTGAGATAACGCGAATAGTAGATATAATTAACAATATGATATACATTTTTCTGCAGAAATTTATATGATAAAACTTTTAAAATATATTTTACTATTTTTTATTTTTTCTTCACCAGTATCTGCTGTAACTTGTTACATAACAATTGTTAAAGCTTCTTGTTGGAATAACTATAATTTAGAAGTAACCGTAAGGGATGCAAATACTTTAAAGAAAATAGCTGATGTTAATGTATATCAAAGTTCACTTTGGATAAGACAAGAATTTCCTTGTCAACCAGGTTTAACGTTATCACTCGAAGCGACATTTAATCCTGTTTTTTGGAGTAGCGATGATGGGCGAGTATTTAAAGCAACCAAATTTTGGAAGCTTCCGGACACTGCAACAGGAAATACCATTGGTTGGAATCTGACAGTTTGCTTTCCTGAATGGTTTTCAGATGTACCTATTCCACCGGAAGATAGCGGAAAATGTGTGTGTGATATTTCAAAAATACCCGAAATGCAGTCTGGAGATGAAGAGAAAGAACAAACTAAGCCCAAATAACATCCATATGTTTGCTTGGAGCAACAAAATCATATTATCCTAGAAAAAGCAGTTGAGCTCGTAGCGAGAATAACTGCTTTTTCTAGGATTATACTTCATGCTAACGAAAACTCTTCACCTAGATATATTTTTCTTACTTTCTGATTTGCAAGAATAGTTTCTGGGGTTCCTTCACATAACATTGTGCCTTGATTAACAATGTATGCTCTTTGACAAATATCTAATGTCTCTCGTACATTATGATCTGTTATTAATACCCCAATTTGTCTATCACAAAGATGTAAGATGATTTTTTTGATGTCGATTACTGAAATAGGATCAACTCCTGCAAAAGGCTCATCTAATAAAATAAAATCAGGTTCAATAGCAAGAGCCCTAGCTATTTCTACCCTCCTTCTTTCCCCTCCTGATAAACTCATCCCCAGATTTTTTCTGATATGAGTAATATTAAATTCTTTTAAAAGCCCCTCAAGTAACGACTCACATTTTGCACGATTCAAATCTTTCCGCAATTGTAGAATTGATAAAATATTATTTTCTACACTCATTTTTCTAAAAACTGATGCTTCTTGTGGCAAATACCCGATGCCCAATCGCGCTCTTTTATGCATAGGTAGTTTTGTAACATCTCTATCATTTAAAATGATTTCACCACGATCACATGATTGCAAGCCAACTATCATATAGAAACAAGTTGTTTTACCAGCACCGTTTGGTCCAAGCAAACCAACACATTCACCTCGATTGATATGTAAGCTAACATCATCAACCACAGTCCTAGATTTAAATGATTTATTTAAATGATTTACCTGTAACTTACTCATTATTTTTCACCTTATGATGAAATACGATTCTCACCCTTTCGTTTTTATGCATTTTAGAATTTGAAGAAGATATATGTTGATTGGCTGTATTATAAATAATAATTGGGGCTTGATAAGAATTATTTTCTTGAGTTACTTTCGCATGCCCAACTAATTTTATAATATGTTTTTCTGGATAATAATACATTTTCTCTGCATAAGCATGTAGCTCAGATTTATCAGGAGAAATTTTTGTCCAATAATGCGCTTCTCCACTAATAACAGCTTTAATTAACTTATTATTTTCATTACTATGCGTTGTAGCCATATTTGCTCGAATATGAGTAGAACCTTGATCTAAGGCCACATCTCCTTCATATCTACCAATGTGATTACTGTTATTAATATCAGCAAAATTAGACTTAAGCTCCAGTGGTTGATTACTATCTTCTTGCATGGCGTAAACTGGCTTAGATAAAGAATAAAACATACTATAAACAATAGCTAACTGGATGAAAATAAAATATCTAGAGGTCTTCTTATACATGCTTCTGCTCATAATGCCCCCTAGCGTTATTTAATAACTGTACTCTATTTTCAGCTAGATACGCTTTTAAACCGGTAGCTTCGATTGTATTATTTGCTTGCTGTAATTTAACATTACTTAAAGTAAACGCGCATTTATCTTTAGGGATATAAGTAATTTCTTTGGTAAATAAACAAATTTCGCCCGTATTATTGTTGTTTTTTTGCAAAACAACAACGTCTTTATTAAAAGTTACTTTTTTACCGCCATTTATGGAAACAGCCTCTTGTGCGCTTATTTCCCAAGGAGATTTATTTTCTTCCTTAATTAAAATATGCGGGTTAGTTAAAATATGTGTATTTTGCTTGGGATTGTGTTTTACAAATGGCGCTTCAAGAAAATTTTCGATATTTCCATTTATATCATATTCTTTAACACTTAAATCTGTAATAGTGGCATCAATTGAATGTTTTAATATGTCTACTTTTACAGAAAAATTTGTCTTAAATATGTAAGCATTAAAATACCATAACGAACTAGCAATGGTTGCAAAAAGAATTATTATCCAAAATGTAAGTTTAGTTCTACTCATCAAGCTAAATATCTCTCTAAAGCAATTTCAGACTTGCCTTGTACTGCTAAAATATAATCGCATACTTCACGCACAGCACCTTGCCCACCCGCATACTCAGTATTCCAAAAGGATCTGGCTTTAACTTCTTTAACGGCATTTGCTACAGCAACACTCAACCCAACTTCCTGCATAATTTCTAGATCTGGAAGATCATCACCAATATATGCAAATTCATCATCAGTTAAATTTAGTCGACTTTTTAATTCTAAATACGCATTTTTTTTATTTATTTGACCTTTAAAATAATGATTAATTTTTAATTGTTTCATACGAATATCAACTACTTTATTCACTGAACCAGTAATAATCGCAACTTCAATTCCAGCGCTTAGCAATAATCGCAATCCTAAACCATCCTGAATATTAAAGGATTTAAGTTCATTATTATCATTATCAATAAAAATATTCCCATTTGTAAGAACACCATCAAGATCACAAATAACGCATTTTATTTTTTTAGCTTTTTCTTCTAATTCTTTCATATTAAATTCTCAATAAACCCCAGCACGAAGTAAATCATGCAAATGTATGACTCCAATTGGCTTTAAATCATTATCATCTTTAATAACTAATGATGTAATGGAATATTCTTGCATCATAAATAAAGCTTCAGCAGCTAATTTCCCTGATTTAATAGTTTTACAATTACTACTCATAACCTCAGAAATTTTGATGGTATGCAAATCTAAACCATTAGTTATAGATCGTCTAATATCACCATCTGTAAAAATACCAGTCAAATTCCCGTAACCATTAACAACACAAGTCATGCCTAATTTCTTGTCATTAACTTCAGCCAATGCATCATAAACACTGATATTTTCTTCTACTACAGGAAACGAATCATTTTTATGATAAATATCATCAACTTTATATAAAAGATTTCTACCCAAAGTACCTCCAGGATGAGATTTAGCAAAATCTTCCGCACTAAAACCTCTAGCCTCAAGTAATGCTATTGCTAAAGCATCCCCCATAACCAAAGCACATGTGGTACTAGTGGTTGGGGCAAGGCCTAGCGGACATGCTTCTTGTTTAATACTTACGTCCAAATTTACATCAGAAGCTAAAGCAAGAGGCGAATCTTGATTACCAGATAAGCTAATTAATGGGACAGAAAGTCGTTTTATAATTGGGAGTAAAATTAAAAGTTCTTTAGTTTGACCGGAATTAGATAAAGCAACTACTACATCGTGCTTAGTTATCATTCCAAGATCCCCATGACTAGCCTCACCAGGGTGCATAAAAAATGCTGGGGTACCAGTGCTTGCAAAAGTTGCTGCGATCTTATTCGCAATATGCCCAGATTTCCCCATACCGGTAACGACTACTCTTCCTGTGCAATTTAATAAAATTGCACAAGCTTTAGTGAAGCTCCCATCTATTTTTTTGGTTAACTCAAATACAGCTTGGGCTTCTGTTTCAATTACTGCTAATCCTAGGGCACAAAAATCCATTATTTATAATCTATAAAATGAGAAATAAGTCGATATTAACATAATTTAAAAATAATAGTTACAAATTTTATCAAATTCAAGTCAGGGTGTCAGGGCCTTCTAGGGAACTTCCCATTGTTTTTTCGCGAAGCGAGTTAATGAGCTACGCATGAAAAATATTATGCTGTCGTTGCGAACGAAGTGAAGCAATTGATCGATTTTCAATTAGAATGCCGATCAATTGCTTCACTACGTTCGGTGCGCCACGAGGCGCACTATTATTAGTGGCTGAAAGTGCCACTGGAAAAGCGGGACCCACCGCATTCCATACTTAGTCTTTGGTTTTATCAAAAGCTAATTTTGGCCAGATTTTAGAAAACCACAGTTCGACGTTTTTTAGGGGGTTGAAAAAATAGCTGATGCCTTTAATCTACTGATTTTTCTAGATTTATAAATCCCTGGTAATTTTTAATAAATTTTTAAATCCACGTAGTTTTAATAATATTTCATTATATTCATCTTCTGGCGATGACATTGCAATAATTGCTCCACCAACTCCTATTGATAATTTAGAATTATTAATTACTCCTGTTCTAATAACAATGCTTAAATCTACAGCTCCATCTAAAGAAATATACCCTATTGCTCCAGAGTAAATGCCCCTAGCATTTGTCTCTAATTCTCTTAAAATCTCTACCGTTCTTTTTTTTGGTGCACCAGTCATAGAACCACCAGGAAACATTGATTTAATGCATTCAATGGATGTAGTATCTTTTTTCAATTTACCTCTAATTGTTGAAACTAGTTGATGAACGGTTGGAAAGCTTTCAACAGCCATAAGCTTAGTAACTTCAACACTACCAATCTCACAGACTAATCCTAAGTCATGTCTAATTAAATCAACAATCATCAAATTTTCTGATATAAATTTTTTATCACTTTGTAATAAAGTTTTTAATTTGCCATCTTCATCTAAATCTATACTTCGCGGGAGAGTTCCTTTAATAGGTTTGCTTTCAACATTACCAATTGAGTCAATATTCAAAAAGCGCTCTACTGACATAGAACAAATTACTAAGTCATTAAACTTTAAAATAGCAGAAAACGGCGCCTTATTTTGCTCTCTTAATTGAAGATAAAAGTCAGTAACATCAAATTTTATTGAATATTCAACTTGATTAGTTAGACAAATTTCATAACTATCCCCGTCCTTAATTCTTTCTAGACAGTTATTTATATTATCAATGTAATTCTTCTTATTGATACTAAATTTTTCATTAAGAGCTACAAATTCATTTTTCCTAATTATCTTTTGCATCATTTCATATCTATCTAGCTCTTTAGATATTTGATTGAACCAAGAAATTGCCTGATTAGAATCATTGATTTTTTCTAGTGCTATTAAATATAAACAATTTTGGTGATTATCAAAGACTAATGCTCTATCTATAAATAGAAAATTTGCATCAGGAAATGGGGAATTATACTTCGGCTCAATGCCTAGGCAATCTTTATATAACTCATATCCTAAATACCCGATAAAACCACATTTAAAATTAAATGGTAATTTATCTTCACATTCAACAGAGCTAAATTTCAATTGATTTTCTAAATACTCAAAAATAGATTCTGAAAATGTATTTTCTACACCATTTTTTATTATAGTTATAACTTTATTTAAAACATTATACTTAACTTGATAACTATAAGGCCCATTTTGAGAAGCTAATATAGAAAATCTAGATAAGGACTTATTAGCTAAATTTCCATCTAGCCAAACATAATCTTTACTATTAGAAAAAATATTTTTAAATATTATTTCAGATTTATAATGTTTGTTTATTTTTCTGACAAGTAATTTATATTTCGTTTTTTCTTGTGGACATTGGTAGATTATATTACCTGACATATCTGAGCTATTATTATTTTTAGTTATAGATTTTATTCTTAAACTTGATAGCTTCATAAAATTTTCTAAAAGAACTTTACCAAAATGCGTAGTTATAGACTCAGGATGATATTGAACACCCCATTGTGGCTTTGATGTATGTCTTAAAGCCATAATCTCATTATCTTCTGAAAAAGCAATAGCTTTTATACAATCTGGAAGCATACAATTGGAAACTATTAAAGAATGATATCTAGTAACTCTAAAATTATTCGGTATCCCAGAAAATAACTCGTCATTATTATGAATAATATTTGATAATCTACCATGCATAGGTTCAATAGCATGCTTTATTACCCCACCATATGCTGCTGCTATCCCTTGATGCCCAAGACATATGCCTAATATTGGAGCGTCTAATGTTAAAATTACATTATTACAAAATCCAAAATCATGAGAATTTACAGGATTACCTGGTCCTGGAGAAATTACAATATTATCAAACTGTAGGTTATTTAAATCTTCTAGAGAAATTGTATCATTTTTAATAATTATTGGTGGAATACCATTAATTTCAGATATTATTTGATATAAATTATTTGTAAATGAATCGTAATTATCAATAAGTAAAGTTTGCATTGCTCTTTAATAAATTAGTTATGATAACATGAATTGAACATTATCATCAGATAATGACATTAAGCTAGCATTGCCACCAGCTGCTGTCGTGTTAACTGTAAATGTTCTTTCAACACATAATCTATGTAGATAGCTTGGTCCTCCGGCTTTTGGACCTGTTCCAGACAATCCTTCACCACCAAATGGTTGTAAGCCAACAACTGCTCCAGTCATGTTTCTGTTTACATAACAATTACCAACACGAACACGTTCTCTGATATAATTAACCGTATTATTGACACGGCTATGTATTCCAAGTGTCAAGCCATATCCAGTATTGTTTATTTGATTTATCACATCATCCAATTCATTTTTCTTATACTTGACAACATGTAAGACCGGGCCAAACATTTCTTCCTCTAATGCACTTACATTATCTATAGCTATAGCAGTAGGAGACATAAAATAGCCATTATCACAATCTTTTGCTAAATTACACTCAAATATTATTTTATGCTTAGTGCGCATATTTTCAACATGATTCTTTAGAGTATTTAAAGAAGCTTTGTCTATTACAGGTCCAACATCAGTTGATAATAAACGTGGATCACCAATAGACAATTCTGACATTGCGCCTTTTAACAATTCAAGAATTCTTGGATATACTTCTTCTTGAACATAAAGTACTCTAAGAGCTGAGCATCTTTGTCCAGCACTTCCGAAGGCTGAATTTATAACATCTAGAATTACTTGCTCTAGTAATGCAGATGAATCAACAATCATTGCATTTTGACCACCAGTTTCAGCTATTAAAGGGATAATTTCATTTCCTCTAGCTGCTAATGTTTGATTAATTAATTTAGCTGTTGCAGTAGACCCGGTAAAAATAACAGCTTTTATTCTTTCATCAGCTACTAATTTAGTTCCCACTAATGAACCTCGACCAGGAACAAATTGAATCACTCCTTCTGGAAATCCGGCCTTTAACATTAATTTAACTGCAAAATATCCAATTAAAGCTGTCTGATCAGCAGGTTTTGCTAATACACAATTACCTGTTACTAAAGCGGCCGCAATTTGACCAGTAAAAATTGCCAGTGGAAAATTCCATGGGCTAATGCAAAGAACCAAACCTCTTGGGTGAAGAGTTAATTCATTAAATTCACCGGTATACCCTTTTAATACTTCAGAATTACCCATTGTCTTTCTAACAATTGCCGCATAATATCTACAAAAATCGACAGCTTCTCTGACTTCAGCTATACCATCAGACCATGTTTTACCAGCTTCTAAACAATCTAAAGCTAAAAAATCATTAATATTTTCTTCATATAGATTAGCCAATCTTTCAAGACATTGTGCCCGCTCTTCAACTGAAGTTTGACTCCAGGCTTTAAAGGCATTTTCTCCAGCGATTAGCGCTTTTTCCATATCTTCTTCTGTGGCTCTAGTTACCTCACCGATAATTTGATAATTATTTTGAGGACTAGCTACAGATTTAATATCAACTGATTTATTTTTTAATCCAGGAATTATTGGTTCTGCTTGCCAATTAAATGGTGCTTGTTCTGCATAGTAATGCTGCAATTTAGCTATAATATCTCTATTACTCAAATCAATTCCAACTGAATTTTTACGCTCAGGTTGAAATATATCTGCTGGTAAAGGTATATTCTTATTAATTCTATCAAGTAATGACTTAGACCTCATAATTGGATCCTCAACAAGGTTACTTATAGGGTATGCTTCATCTGTGATTTGATTTACAAAGGATGAATTTGCGCCATTTTCTAGTAATCGGCGCACTAAATATGGTAACAAATCTTCATGACTACCTACCGGGGCGTATACTCGGCAAGGAATTCCAAATTTGTCTTTTGGCACTATTGACTCGTACAAGTCACTTCCCATTCCATGTAAACACTGGAACTCAAAATCACGATATTCTCCTACAATATTTAAAATCATTGCGACTGAATAAGCGTTGTGCGTTGCAAACTGAGGGTAAATTGCATCGGTCATAGTCATGATTTTTTTAGCGCAAGCTTGAAAAGATACATCAGTAAATGGTTTTCTGGTAAATACCGGATAATCATCTAATCCCTTCATTTGTGAATTTTTGATTTCACTATCCCAATATGCTCCTTTAATTAATCTAACCACCATTCTTTTATTATTTGAACGGGAAATTTCAGCTATCCAATCTAACAAATAAAATGCACGTTTTTGATATGACTGAACAGCTAAACCAAATCCATTCCAACCTTCTAAACTCTTATCTGAAAAAACTCTTTCAATAACATCTAAAGAAATCTCTAGTCGCTCTGATTCTTCGGCATCAACCGTTAAACCAATATCATATTTTTTTGCTAATTGAGCCAATTTTAGAAGTTTAGGAGTTAATTCTTTTATGACTCTTTCTTTCTGTCCTTCTTCATATCTGCAATGTAAAGCAGATAATTTAATAGAAATTCCTGGCTTACTATATAAATTAGAATTTTGATCGCATTTTGTGCCAATAGCCTCGATAGCGTCAGTATATGATTGCATATATCGCTCAGCATCTATAGCTGTAAGAGCAGCTTCACCTAACATATCGTAAGAATATCTATAGCCACGAAGTTCTTTCTCTTTAGCCCTCTCAATGGCCTCATCAATATTTCTACCCATAACAAATTGCTTACTCATAACCCGCATGGCTTTATTTGCAGCAATTCTAACCACTCCCTCTCCGCTTCTGCTGATAAGTGATAATAGAGCTTTTTTAAAAGTAGATTCATTTTTTTTATCTGATAATAATTTTCCAGTAATAGCTAAACCCCAAGTAGCAGCATTTATAAAAAATGAGTTGCTTTGACCTTTATGAGAATGCCAATCTGCATCAGCTATTTTGTCTTTAATCAAATCATTTATAGTTACAGTATCAGGAACTCGAAGCAAAGCTTCTGCTAAACACATTAATGCAATTCCTTCGTCACTTGAAAGAGGAAACTCTGTTAGAATTGCATCTACACCTATACCGCTTTTCTTGGAATTTCGCACACTCTGCACAAGTTCACCAGCTAAATTAATAACTTGTTCTTTTACCTTGGCATCCAAATTAGCGTAAGAAATTAAATTATTTACTATATTAGTTTCTTGGGCACGGTAAGCATTATTAATTTCAGCTCTTAAACCTTTCGGTAAATCTAAAGGGCTTTTATTAAACATAGAATTTCCTGATTAAAATTTGATTGTGAATTATCCTAGAAAAAGCAGTTGAGCTCTACTACGAATGCCTACTGCACTGAATTTTAAAGATTTTTTCATGTTTTTTTAACTCACCATAGTGGTGACTATGCCTTCGTCAAAAAAACATGAAAAAATCTTTAAAATTCAGTGCAGTAGTCATTCTCGCTACGATCTCAACTGCTTTTTCTAGGATTATATATGAAATAATAGGTAATTGGCAATTTAATCAACCAACAACACTGGATTATTATTTTACATCATGAAGTAAATTTGATATGATGATTCAATTTACTTTATGGAATATTGTATGAATGTTATACTTTCTTTATTATTAATTTCATTATTAACTATGAATTTTTCAACAGCGAGCCTTGGTTTTGCGAAGACTACTCAAGACCTTAATAATAAAGTTCAAGCTTTGGGTAGAAAAGCCCCGAATTTGAAACGTAAAATTATTAAAATGGCATTAGCTGCATATAACAAAGCTAACGCTACTGGTGCTGTTCATAAACCAATTTTAACTGTAATTGACTATTCTCTACCTTCATCTAAAGAAAGAATGTGGGTGTTTGATTTACGAAATAACACTCTATTATATAATACTTTTGTTGCTCACGGAAAGAATTCAGGGGCCACAACCCCCACCCATTTTTCGAATGCAAATTCAAGCAAGGAAACTAGTTTAGGTACTTTTGTAACTCATGATACATATATCGGAGGGAAAGGCATATCATTAAATTTAGAAGGATTAGAAGCTGGTTTTAATGATAATGCATACAACAGAAGAGTTGTAATTCATGGTGCATGGTATGTAGAGCCAGGCTTTATAAAATCTGCCGGGCAAGCTGGAAGAAGCTGGGGATGCCCTGCTGTTGCGCAATCAATTGCTAAACCAATCATAAATACATTAAAAGGCGGGTCAGTTGTATTTTCTTATTACCCAGATAAAAACTATCTAAGTCATACCCATTATGCTAACATTGCTTAATATTTTAGATAAACTTAAGAAAATATGTATAAGAGCAAGTGTAATATAGACAAAGTAGATAGATCTAATAGAATAATTATCGGCATTATTTTGTGCTTAGCCGCAATTTTTAACATGCCAAATGCATTTTTTATCTTAGCCGGTATTATTCTAATAGTAGAGGGTGTAATAGGTTGGTGTTCTATACCAATACTCATAGAGAAGTTGCAAAAAATATTATATAAATTCAGATAGGTTATATTTATTTGTTAAATAAATATAAATACTCCCCATAACCATTTTTTTCCATTTCTTCTTTAGGAATAAATAATAAAGCGGCTGAATTTATACAGTATCTTAGTCCTGTAGGTTTTGGACCATCTTTAAAAATATGCCCTAAATGAGAATTGGCGTATTTTGATCTAACCTCGTTTCTAATTAAAAACCAATTACTCCTTTGCTCAGATATATTTATAAATCTATCATCAATTGGCTTTGAAAAACTCGGCCATCCTGATTTTGAAATAAATTTATCAGTTGAACTAAACAGTGGCTCACCAGAAACAATATCAACATATATACCTTCTAATTGATTATTCCAATATCTGTTTTTAAACGCACGCTCAGTTTCTGAGTTTTGCGTTACCTGATATTGTAAGTTTGATAATTCTTTCAACCGTTCATCTTTATTGTATTTAGGAATGTAAGCCATAGCGTCACTTAAAATTAGAAATCCCACTAAAATCATGATGTTTTTTATCATGCCATATCTCCTATAATCTATTTTTCTATATAACGAATAACGCCATTTTAATCTTTAGGGACGTTTATTAAATAACTCCTACAACTTGCATCTCATCTTATTATGATTTGATATTCCATCCAAAACACTTCCAAAAATCAAGTGTTGAATCTTTGGTAAAAACACACAACCCTCCCGTTGATATTTTAATCTTATATTTTTGACTAAAAGAATTAAAATCACCCGTTAAATAAGGTGAAAATCGAGCAATCCCATTACTAGTAACAACTAATATTATTTTACCAGAATAATTTTTTTCAATCTGCTTTGCAAACTCAAACCAATTATCAATACACTTGTGCGAATCAAAAAACCAACCATTAGGTACAATAGCATTTTTGTCCCAATCCATTAAAGCTTTTTCTCCTAGTCGTTCTTTAACAATAGATTCTGGCTGATTTTCATCTACTCCATAATCAATTTCATTGAATATTGTAAGAGTATTAACAGGCAAATTAGTACCAAGAACAGATTGAGCTTGTTCTGCTGTTTGCTTAGTGCGCAACAATTCTGATGTAAATATATAATCTGGTGTTAAATCATGATTTTTTAAATAATTACCAAGCATTCTGCCTTGAGCAAGCCCACTATTTACCAATGGCAAATCTGTTTTTCCTACTCTTCTTAAAATGTCATTTACTTCAAATGTATTTCCATGTCTTGCTATTAGCAGTGTAGTCATTATATAGCCTTAAGGGATCTCCCAATATTAAATTAACTCTCCGTGTTTTTGAATAAGCATTTCAGCACGTGTAATATCTTCATAACTATCAACTCCTGACATATTAGCACGACCTTTATAATCAACAGTTACACAACGAATATCGTATCCTTGCTCTAGAAGTCTTAGCTGCTCAAGACCCTCAAGGTTTTCATAAAAATTTTCTTTAAGAGTAGAATATTTCATAAGCATCATTTTAGAATATCCGTAAAGCCCAATATGACGATAAACTGGACTTTTGCCACTATTGTTGCGTAAACCTATCTCTTTTCTAATTGCTGGTATGATATTTTTACTAAACCAATATGCTCGCCCAGTTTCTTCATTAAATACTGCTGTTGTACCACTAAATGGCGTTGTTAACTTACTATTTCGCAGTTTATCAAGTTCATCCCAAGTAAGCCTAGTTACTGGTGTGATGACATCACAAGGTTGATTTCCAAAAGCATTGATCATATCTATTAAAAAATCTGGCGGGGTTAAAGGCGCGTCACCTTGCATGTTTAAGATAAAATCTGGATTATCCCCTGATAACCTAATTGCCTCAGCAACTCTATCAGTTCCAGTTAAAAGATCTGGAGATGTAAATATTGAAGCAACTGCGAGTAGATCACAATGTTTTAATATTCTTTCATCATCAGTTGCAACTAAAACAGATACATTTTTTACTTTTGCTGCTACAGATTCTGATATTCGAACAACCCGTTCAAGCATGGTTTTACCATTTATCAATGCCAATGGTTTACCAGGCAATCTAGTAGATTGATATCGAGCAGGAATGACAATTACAGATTTCAAAACAACTCCGAATAAAAAATTTTGAAGAATTTACCATAAATTAGCATATTTATGAATAAATCACCAAAGTCCAGGGCTGTCTCATCAAATAATATAGACGGGGCGTAGGTTGGGCCTTGGCCCAACGATAAAAAAGCTGCATTTTTTGTTGGGCCAAGGCCCAACCTACACGCCAGCATTGATTAATTTGATGCGACAGCCCTGCACCAAAGTCTTCTACGTCTTCACAATTTAGAAAATAATGTTATAATGCCGGCCGTAATCAAGGAGATTTTATGAAGAATAGCAAGTTATCATGGAGCAGATTTTTATTTGGCATGTTTTTAGCAGGAAATGTATTTGCTTCTAATATTCAAGAAATAAAAATTGGTGCTGGTGTTTTGTATACTTTGGAGCCAAACAATCCAATTACAGTATCCAACCCATATATATGGACTGCTAAGGCTTTATGTATTATCAAAAATAAGGATGATGATAATTTTTTATCAATAACAGTTACTCGTAAGAAAGGTAGTTTGAATGATGAAGTTTTATCTGTTGGTGATTCTAGAACAATTAGACTACATGCAAAAGAAGAAATGCGCATTACGGCATCTCCAGGTGCGGAAGTAGAGTTATTGAATATTGGAAAAAGAACTATCCTAACAGAATGCGAATTTAGTTTTTAGAAATTTTAGGAGAGGTGGCCGAGTGGTTGAAGGCGCACGCCTGGAAAGTGTGTATACGGTAAAACGTATCGAGGGTTCGAATCCCTCTCTCTCCGCCATTAGGGATTTCCAAATAAATAACTTAATTAGACTTCTTGCATTTCTTTAATATCTTTCTCGATGTTTATGCATATTTCATTTAAAGGCAAATGACTAAGACTTTTTTCTGAAAAAGGATTTTGCAACTCTACACCGATCTGATCTAAAGATAACAAAGTGTAAGCAATAATACCTATAACAATTGGATTTATATAAACAGACACGTTTACTAAAGCAAAAGGCAAAGTAATTAAAAATAATAATATGAATCGTCTTGATTTAACAGCCATCACAAAAGGCATAGGTGTTTTTAATATTCTTTCACAGGCACCCAAATTATCAATTAAAAATCCCCTCTTTTCTTCTGCCTGCAAAAATGAAAATGAATCCATTAAATTATTTTTATGTAAATATGCTAACTCCTTACATATTTCTGATAACAATATATTTGGACGATTATTAGCTTTGTATATTTTTTGATATAAACCTTCTTCAAGTAATGGCTTAACTTGCTTAAGAGATGCATCACTTCTTAAATGATTTTTAATTAAATATGGGAGAGCGGCAACGCGATTAGTTAATTTTATTATCAACTCGTTATCTTTAATAGTAGAGTAGTTCATAATAATGATTGCTAAATTTCTGCTCTGATTAACTATATTACCCCAAATTTTGCGTGCCTCCCACCAACGATCATATCCTGCATTAACTCTAAATACTAAAATTAGCCCCATTATTACCCCTGTATATTCAAATGGACCAATAGGCAAAGCAATTACTGGAAATATTAAATACAAAATGGAAACAATAGTTGAGTATATCATTATAATAAATACGTTTTTTATAACTTGGGGGGTAACAGAACCTTCAATAGCAATCGCGTTTTTTAAAAAATCTTGATACTCGTGCTTATTAACCCACGATTTAGTTCTTTTCATAACCACCTCTCCCCAAAACAGTCGCTATTAAATTTGTCGCATTCAGGTTATCAATAAAGGATACATTTATAAGCTATATTTTTCTAGGATAATTGAAACACTCGAAAAAAACGCATGAATGCTACTAAGGGATAATATACAAGTTAACTCACAAAGTTATCCACTGAAATTGTGGATAACACTAAATTCTAATTTCGCGGGTGTGATTAAAACTGCGGTCAATTCAACGATGCCGTCATTGCGAGGAGCGCAGCGACGAAGCAACCCA
>Ga0155559_1081_pt3 | contig 46557 bp, 43 predicted proteins | sample RifCSPhighO2_12_FD_107216 | JGI IMG/M metagenome (GOLD analysis project Ga0155559, IMG submission 107216) | Legionellales bacterium RIFCSPHIGHO2_12_FULL_35_11
ATGCCGCTAAAATTCCAATGGCTATTGGTAAGTCAAAACTACTGCCAATTTTAGGTAGATCAGCTGGTGCAAGATTTACAGTTATTCGTCTACTTGGAAATTCAAGATGACTGTTCATAATAGCACTTCTTACTCTATCTTTGCTTTCTTTGACAGTTATTTGTGGTAATCCAACAATAGAGAATCCGGGTAATCCATTTGACAAATGTACTTCGACATCTACTTCTTGGGCTTTTATTCCAATGATACTTCTGGTTTTTATTATAGCTAGGTTCATATTCTCATCTTCCTTGGAGAAATTAGGACTTATGGAACTCCCAATAAATAATCTATTGAGAAGCTATCTTCACAGTCTACTCTGAAGACAGCCTCTGAGATCTTTCATTAGACTTTTTTAATTTCTTGTTCTAGTTGTTCCACTTTTTCACGAGTTCTAACTAAAACTTTTACTTGAACATCAAACTCTTCTCTCGTGACTAAGTCTAATTTATTAAATGCGTAATGCAAAATATCATGAAATTGTTGTTTAATTTCTGTGTCAAGATTTTGTACGCTATCTGGTAATATTTCAAATAATTTTTTAGATATTTCTTCTACTTTATTGGTAATAAACATAATAATCCTGAAGGCATTTAAAAATGCTGACATTATACTATTATCTAAATATAATTTCTATTTTCGGTTAAAATTAAGTCTAGTTTAATATCCCATGGATCCGGTTGTATATCTTCTTGTCTTTGAAACTCGTAAGCAACTCCGATTAAAAATGTATTTTTATTGCGTGCTAAATAGCGGTCATAATATCCTAAACCCATGCCAATTCTATTTTTATTGTGATCAAAAGCAACTAAAGGTACAAAAATAAGATCTAATTTTGTAACGTCTACACCATCATTTAGATTACCAATTGGCTCCTCAATACCACATTTATTTTTAACAAATTTAGTTAAAGCATCAATTTTTATGAAATTCATTTCTTTGCCGAATACTTTAGGGTAGTAAAATTTTTTAGAATTATTAAAAAGTGAGGAAAGATCTATTTCATTATTGATTGGCTTGTATAAGCCAATACTTTCAGCATTAATATAATTTTGCAAAAAGTTAATTTTTTTACAAATGATGGAAGATGCTAATTTTTGAGATCGTTTGTTAATAGATTTGCGCACTGCTAGGCAATTATCGCGAAGAGATGTTTTTTGATTTTGAGTCATGTTAGTATAGTAATATACATTATTTGATATTTACAATAACTGGACTTTATGACTTTTTAAAGACATGTTCTAAAATGCGTCTTTGCGAGCGATAGTGAAGCAATCTAGAGCCCTTGAACGTCGCTAGATTGCTTCACTTTGTTCGCAAAGACGACAATTTTGAGTGCTTTTTGAAAAAGTCATAAAGTCCAGAATAAATTTACTCACCTTTTGGCATTGTTTGTGAGAGCAGGTTCTGAGACATATTATAATCCTAGTTATGGAGACTATAGATGGCGGGTGATAGTTTTGCACCAACGGCGCATTGGCGTGACTCAGCTAGAAACGCTAGATTTTTTATGGTTGATGCCAGAGCGGCGTTTCCAATATTTATATTTTTAATGCATATTCGAGTGTGGACTGGAGTTATAGTGATTTTTTCAGCCATATTTTTTGCTATAATCGAACATTATGGTTTTACTCTACCAGTATTTTTGCGCTGGCTGCGTCTTTTTATAGCAGGACCAATCAAATCATCTAGACCATGGTGGCGATAAATGGAAAAGGATATTTCTAAATGTATGGCATTAATTGCCACAAAGATGAATGCTAAGTTTTATTTGAATGACCGTTTTGTTAGTTACGAGGAAGTTTTTTCAGTAACAGGTCTGCTTCCTGCTATTGCAAGAAGGGCAGATCAACTCAGCTCATTATGTCTTGGCTATGGACTTGGCTTGAGTTTTAACGATGCGGAAGGAGCTTTACTTGGAACGCAAGTTATTTTTGATGAGGTAACACCAAACGCGCTGCGTTTACTTTGTTTAACTGACGTTGTAAATGAGTTGATACAAGGGGGTCCTAGCAGAGATTATACTCCACTGGATGAACTAATGTATGACTAAGTTCCTAAGTCATTATGCCGCTTTAAAAGGCAGACTGAAGAAAAATATTTGTTTTTTAACGCTTTCTTAATGTGATTTCTGCTACAATTAGTTAATAAGAAAATGTATTGGGGTGGCGTTGATGGTCAATGACAATGACTTGTACAATTATATGGAACAACAGGTTAAGAAGCTGAAGGAGTTCCTTCAAACAACTAGAAAAATACTCAGCATGGAAACTGACTCATCAAAAAAATGTGAGTATGTGGTTTCAGAGCTAGAAGAATTAATCACAGTTGCCCAGGAAAAACTTCGTGATTTAAAAGCCAATGGGAATTTATCTCAAGATGATGTTAAAAAGATGTCTGAAAATAGGCATAAGTTTCTTAATAGTATTAATGAGATTAAATCTAACATCAGTAGCGATAGTAAAAAATTATTGGAAGGTGTTTCTGGCGAGCAAGAGCAAAAATTTATTAAGAAATAATATTTTTTAAGAAGTGAACATGGATGAGAAAATAAGAAAAACAGCAGTTGATTTTATTTCCGCTTTAGATAAGGCCATTGCGGCTGGTTCTTGGGATGAGACAAATTTTATATTAATCCTTGGAAAAAAAATCAAGCAAATGCGCGACGCCTTAGCCATTAAGCTCGATTCAATTGGTGGGGATAGTACCTTATCGTCAGATTTTATTTCAAGACGAGCGGCTTTAGAAAACGCTCTTATCGAAGTGTATATTAGCTTGTTTTCTCTTGAAGGAGTAAAGCTGCAATCATGGGAGCAGATAGTTTATAACATAAAAAAACAAGTTATATCGCGGCCAGTATATGCAACGGAAGAAGAAGTTGTTAATTTTATAAAAACTAAATCACAAAAATTGAATGAAGCTTATATTTCTATTTTTGTAAGGAAAGAAGATATTTTAATTCCTAAAGGAGATAAATCTCCGGTTGATAGATTAGGGCAAAACTTATTGGTATTGAAAGATAATGCTATTTCATTAGACAATGTAAATTTCTTTATTCATTCAACTGGTTCGTACAGATACTCTAGAGGAAAGCTAGTAAAAACACCAATATCAGAATAGACTTAAATAATAATTTAAAGTATCTTGGATATAGTCTGTATTAACCTAGAAAAAGCAGTCGGATGGAATCTTATTACCTGGACTTTATGAATTTTTCAAAAAGCACTCAAAATTGTCGTCTTTGCGAACAAAGTGAAGCAATCTAATGGCGTTTAAGGGTTCTAGATTGCTTCACTTTGTTCGCAAAGACGCATTTTAGAACATGTTTTTAAAAAGCCATAAAGTCCAGATTACATAAACCCTGGTTACATAAAGGAAAATAAGTGCATTTAAGCCTAACATTTTTAACAGTAGTTGTAATTTTTCTTATTATTATTTCCGCTTTTTTCTCAGCCGCTGAAATTGGTGTTATGTCTCTAAATAGATATAGACTAAGACATCTAGTCAAAAATAAGCATAAAGCAGCTATTCGAGTTAATAAAATGCTAACTCATCCTGAGAGGATGTTGAGTGTAATTTTAATAGGTAACACGCTTTGTAATATTTTTGCAGCGATGGCAGCCACCTTGATAGGTCAAACATTATATGGTGAATCAGGAATGGTAGTTGCTACAGCGATTCTAACATTAGCGATTTTAATCTTTTCTGAAATGACACCTAAAACATTTGCTGCTTTATACCCGCAGAAAGTGGCATTTTTGTCTTCATTACCATTATATTATTTACAAAAGATTTTTTTACCATTTGTGAATTTAATTAGTTGGATTGCCAATAATCTCATTAAGATGTGTGGAGTTTCTATAGATAAAGCTCAAAGAGATGCTTTATCTGGCGAAGAGTTGCGATCCGTTGTTCACGAAGCAGGAAGTTTTATGCCAATTGAGCATAAAGGAATGTTGCTTAGTCTTATAGATTTAGAGCAGGCAACAGTCGAAGATATTATGGTTCCGAAATCAGAAATTATAGGGATAGATATTGATGAGCCATGGGCTAAAATTTTAGAGCAGCTAGAAACCATTCAGCATACTAGGGTACCAATTTATCGCGGAAGTATTGAAAATTTAGTCGGCCTAATTCATTTGCGTAAAGTTCTTAATTTATTGTTAGATAAAGAATTAGATTTGGAGCAATTAATTAATATAGCTGAGCAGCCATATTATATTCCAGAGGCTACACCACTTAATGTCCAAATTATTAATTTTCAAAATATGAAAAGAAGGAGTTGCTTTGTTGTAAATGAATATGGAGAGCTGCAGGGTTTAGTAACAATGGAAGATATTTTAGAGGAAATAGTTGGTGAGTTTACAACTGATATATCTGACATGAGCAAGGATGTTTTAAAAGTAGGCGATAAAAACTTTATTATTGATGGTAGTATCACAATTAGAAATTTAAATAGAATGCTAAATTGGCAATTTCCATCCATTGGCCCTCGAACTCTTAGTGGAGTCATAATTGAGCATTTGGGATATATTCCTCCTGCTGATTGTTGTTTAAAAATCAATAATTTTTATATTGAAATCTTAAAAATAGCAGATAACACTATAAAAAGCTTAAAAGTAAGTATGGTTAATTAATAGACAAAATTGAATAAAAATCCCCCTGTTTCAGGCAAATAACATTTTCATCCAAAATTCTTTACCATTACTCTTCCTAAGCGGTTAATGATAACATTTGTAATATTAAAGCTAGGCGAGCTTATAACAAACTTACCATTGATTGTGCTTTTATTTATTTCCGGCATAAAAACTAGACTTTTATCTGACTGAAATCCGCTCCAAACAACAGCAATATCGTATTTTTGCCAATACCATTCCTTGATTATTTCATTGACTATACCTTTAGAATCAATACTATAAAGCCGCATACCATGCGACCAATCATTTTCATCAATACTTGACAATACTAATCTTTCTTTGCGAACTTCTGATTCAACTTTAGCAAGCTTAATTGCTGTTTTAATATCATCAGTAACTATATAAATTTGCGCTTTTTGGGGAATAGATATCGTAAATGGACTTGTATAAAAAGCTATAATGCAAATAATAGTTAAACAAATTACCAATTCTAAAACTGAAAAACCATTTATTAAACTTTTTTGGAAAATCGCTGCAGATGGCGAAGTGCAGGAAGATGCGGCAATAACAACCGGAGTATACAAGACATCAGTACATGGAGATTCGAGCGCTGCATCGGTGCGGCAATTTTCCTCCTCTACATTATAGTTTCGAAAGAGGTCTATTGTACGATTTTGGACTACTAGCATAGTTTTTAACTCTTACTTCCTAAACAGCATTGTTATATCTATTTCATCAAAAATATAGCTTTTATTACAAAAATCACAGTTTATTTCAACATTGAATCGAATCAATATATTACCTAATAAAATCTATACTTAATAATTGCTGGTAAGCTTCTTTCTTGCAAATGGGATTAGCTAATAGATAACTAGGATGAAAAACAAAAAATATATTCAAATTATTATAAAGATATTGTTTATTCCCGACTATTTTAACTTTATCTGTAAACCAATCCCAAAGACTACCTCCAACAACTAGAATAAAAGATGTAGTGCGAAGTATATTACTTTCTCTTAGCAAACAGTCTTTTTCTAAATCATCACTTACAATTTTTACTACTAAATCATCTAAACATAAGTTAATTGAGCTCAACATGTTTTTAAATAAAGCCCGCTCCTCTTTATTCATTTCTGCTAAGTTATTGCTACTCGCAAATAATATTAAAGGCTTTTTATGTGAATCCAAGCTTCTTAGTTTCCAAACATCAATCTCCATTTGCTGTAAATAATATGTATTTAAATCAAAGGACGATGAAGATACAGTATCATTGACTCCCGCTAAAATTGCAAAATCAGACATCTTCAAATAACTCTTTTATCGCTCTTTGCGGATCACAAGCCTTTGTAATTGGTCTACCGACCACTAGATAATCACTTCCTAAAGCAAGCGCCATTTTAGGAGTCATAACTCGCTCCTGATCATCTGAGTTATTTGTAGCCAAACGAATTCCCGGAGTTACAGTTAAGAAATCATTGCCACAAATCTCTTTTATCAAGGGAACTTCTACAGCAGACGATACTACCCCATCTAAACCAGCTGATTTAGCAATTTTAGCCAAATTACCTACATGATTTTCTAAATTTTCTGCGATACCAATGGAAGTCAAATCAGAACTTTGCATACTAGTTAAAACTGTTACTGCAATTAATATAGGCTTATTAGACCCAAACGCATCTACAGCCTTTCTTGCAGCTTCCATCATTTTTAAGCCACCAGATGCGTGCAAATTTATCATCCAAATACCTAAATCACATGCAGCTGCGCAAGCCTTGGCCACTGTAGTTGGAATATCATGATACTTTAAATCTAAAAATACTTTAAATCTTCTTGCAACTAATTCTTGAACAAAACTAGGACCTAAGGAAGTATACATCTCACTCCCAATTTTTAATGCACAACTATCTGGGTCTAATTTATCGACCAAAGCTAACGCGTCTGATTTACAAGAAAAGTCTAACGCTACTATTAAATTGTATTTCATAAAAAAACCTTTGATCTGAAAAAGTTCCTAGTCACCCTCTAATCCATGAATTGGCTTAATACTACCCCATTCCTTACAACTAGGGCAATGCCAATGCAGTAAATGCCCAGCAAATCCACAATTACGGCACCGGTAAATTGGTTTGTTTTCAAGAAATTTTGTGGTTATTGCATATAGCATCTGTAATTTATCTCGCACTTTGCCATGTGCTGACTCTAAATGCCAATGAATTAGTTTATTTAATCCTCGAATCGATGGATGTTTTCCTAAATGACTTGATACATAATCTATAGCAAAATCTACTCCTTTTTCTTTACTTAAATACTCCCCTATAACAAAAATAACTGAGGCCCTTGGGTAATCTGGTAATTTCTGCTCTAAATAATCAATACACTCATCCATTATATCTAACTCTCTGTGACATAGAACTAATGGTTCAATTATTTCATTTAAAAATTCTGCATCTTGATCGGGAACTCTCTTTAAGGCTTTAATAGCTTGCTTATATCTGCCATTTTTAACTTCAAAGTCTGCCAACATCAAACTAGCACGCACAGACTGTTTATCAACAGATAATGCTTGCTTCATAGCTTGAAAAGCTTTATCTGTTTGATTGTTTTTCAAATTTCGTAAAGCAATTTCACAATAATAATGTGCAGTTTCTGCTTGTAAGCTAACTCCAGCTGAAAGCTCTAATTTTTTTATAATATCTAGTGCTTTTTCCCATTCTTTTTCTTGCTGATAAATAATTAACAACCCTCGTAAACTAGAAAGCTCTCGATCTCCTCCAAGCGCAACCACCTCTAAATAAATTCTTTCTGCCCTATCTACAAAACCAGCGCTCATATAATCTCTAGCCAAAGCCATTAGTGACTCTTTGCGTTGGTATAAGCTTAATTGTGGGCGTGCAATTAAATTCTGATGGATTCTGGTAGCCCTATCAACTTCTCCTCGTTGACGAAATAAACTACCTAATGCTAGATGGGTTTCAACTGTTTCACTATCAACCTCGAGTAGCTTAATAAATATATCAACCGCCTTATCTGGCTGCTCATTCAAAAGGTAATTCAACCCAACCACATACTCTCTAGAAAATTGATTAGAGTTATCATTAGATTTACTTGATAGCTGCCTTTTCGCAAGAGACCATCCTGACCATGCTGCAGCAGGCAATAATAGTGGCCATAAATTTATTATCAATTTAATTATTCCTAAAAAGTACTATCCTCATTACGAATTGGTATAGATCTTAAATTTTTTATTTCTCGTTCAGTTAATTTTAATTGGTTCTTTATTTTACGATGCATGGTTTTTAAGTTCCAGTATCGTGATAAAAATATAACAAATCCTATAATTACACCTATTCCAACCATAAAAACCATTAATACAGAAATTGGCATTTGTATGGTCTTAAAATAAAAATTTACTTGCACAGATGTAGCGTTTAGAGCCGCAAAGCTTACCCCAATAAAAATAAGTATTAAATAGAAAATGATAGCCAAAAAACGCATAAAAAATCCTTATAATCCTGAGTCTATTTTATAACATTAATTCTTCAAAAAAAAAGCCCTGCATAAAACAGGGCTTCATTTGAGTCAAAGAATTTTATTACTCGTTATCTTTGTTGTCTTTATTTGCCATTTTTTCTTTAAGTAAATCACCTAAAGTTGCTGATACTTCAGAAGTTTTAGAGTACTTTTTAATAGCATCTGCTTCTTCTTGAGCATCTTTAGCTTTAACAGATAAAGTTACTGTGCGATTCTTCTTGTCAACGTTCATTATCTTAGCTTCAATTTCGTCGCCTTCATTTACAATTGTTGTTGCATCCGCCACTTTATCTTCAGATAAATCATTAACTCGGATCGTGCCAATTACATCTTCTGATAGCTCAATTGTAACTAATTTAGGATCTACTGAAATAACTTTACCTTTTACAACAGAACCTTTTGGATTAGCTTCTAGGTAACTACCAAAATTGTCGCCATCTAATTGTTTTAATCCTAACGAAATACGCTCGCGATCTGCATCAATAGCTAAAATCACTGCTTCTAAATCTTGGCCTTTCTTAAATTGCTTAACTGCTTCTTCTCCTGGAACAGACCATGAAATATCAGATAAATGTACTAAACCATCAATTTCACCATCCAAACCAATAAAGATTCCAAAATCAGTGATTGAACGAATCTTGCCACTAATTTTTTCACCTTTGTTATGAGTTTGAGCAAAGTTTTGCCATGGATTACCAACACATTGCTTCATACCAAGAGATATTCTACGACGTTCAGCATCTATTTCTAAAACAATAACTGGAACTACATCACCTAAAGATACAACTTTACTTGGATGAACATTTTTGTTTGTCCAATCCATTTCAGACATATGAACTAAACCTTCAACACCTTCTTCAATTTCTACGAAACAACCATAATCAGTAATATTTGTTACTTTACCTTCTATTTTCTTATTGATTGGATAACGTTCAACTAAATCTACCCATGGATCATTACCAAGTTGTTTCATACCTAATGAAACACGATTACGTTCGCTATCAAAGCTAAGAACCTTAACTTTAACATCCATACCTACTGATAATAACTCACTTGGATGCTTAACTCTCTTCCAAGATATATCAGTGATATGTAGTAAACCATCAATGCCACCCAAATCAATGAATGCACCATAATCAGTAAGATTTTTAACAACACCATGCAACTCTTGACCATCATGCAATGAATCAAGCAATGCTTGTCTATCTGCGCTACTTTCTTCTTCCACAACTGCTCTGCGTGAAACAACGATATTATTGCGCTTGATATCCATTTTAATAACTTTGAATTCTAGCTCTTTACCTTCTAAATAAGATGGGTCGCGAACTGGTCTTACATCAACCAAAGAACCTGGAAGGAAGGCACGGATAGTACCGATCTCAACAGTGAAACCACCTTTTACTTTTCCAGAAATTAAACCCATTACTGTTTCATTATTTTCATGAGACTTAGAGAGCTTGCGCCATGATTCTTGGCGTTTCGCTTTTTCTCTTGAAAGTAGCGTCTCACCGTGACCGTCTTCAACAGAATCCAGAGCAACTTCAACTGTATCGCCTAAATTAATTTCTAGCTCACCATTTTTATCGTAAAACTCTTCAATGGCGACAATACCTTCGGACTTCAAACCAGCATTTAAGGTTACATAATCATCTTCGATTCCAATAACCTTAGCAGAAATTATTGCACCAGGATAAAACTGGGCACCGACGATACTCTTTTCAAATAAATCCTTAAAACTCTCAGACATGTTAATAAACTCAATTAAATAAAAAATTAGGAATACACAAAATATACCCCCCCCAATACTCAAAAAACCATCTCGAACATAAAAGATATGAAACAATACTGTAGAACTAAACCTGGTTTCTTGTAGAAAATTGTAGAAAAAACAGAAGGTTGTGACTTGTAAGCAACTCACGATACTACTATCTAAAACTTTCCCGAACTAATTGTAATATACTTGCAAACACTTGTACAATAGTTAATCCCGTTGTATCTACTAAAATTGCATCTGGAGCTGCTTTGAGAGGCGCGTGCAATCTTGCCATGTCTCTTATATCTCGCTCGGTTAGCTCATCCAAAACCTGCTTTAGGCTAACATCTATTCCTCTGCCCTGCAACTGCAAAAACCTTCTCTTTGCCCTTTCATCTGGTGTAGCATCCAAATATATTTTTAATTGCGCATTTGGAAAAACAACTGTCCCCATGTCTCTGCCATCAGTAACAAGGCCAGGAGAAAGTGCAAAGGCTCGCTGTCTTGCCAACAAAGCCTCTCTTACCTGAGGTATAGACGAAATTTTTGAGGCATTTTGCCCTGCAACTTCAGAGCGACAATCATTAGTTACATCTGTGTTATTTAAATAAATCTTTATTACAAAATCATCTTCTGCAATAAATTTTAAATCTAAATTTAACGCAAGCTCTACTAGATCATCCACGGAATCAAAACTAACTCCAGATTTTACTGCAGCAATACCAAGAACTCTATATATTGCTCCACTATCTAGAAAATGCCAACCTAAATATTTAGCAAGCTTATATGATAATGTGCCTTTGCCTGTACCGCTTGGACCATCTATAGTAATAACTGGAACATCACACATATTACTCATTGATACTCTCTAATTTTTAATTGTAGTTTATTAGCTATTTGTATGAAATTCGGGAAAGAAGTTGCTATTGAATCACTATTTTTTATAGTAACTGGCGCACTTGCAACAAATCCAGCTACAGCAAAAGCCATAGCAACTCGATGATCATGACAACTGTCAACTATTCCGCCATGTATTTTACCTCCGCGAATATAAACTCCATCATCTAATTCACTTGCATCAATCCCTAACTCTTTCAAACCAGTAACCATGGTTGAAATTCTGTCACTCTCTTTATATCTAAGTTCTTTGGCTCCATGCAATAAGGTTTGCCCAGATGCACATGCAGCGGCAATAAATATTACTGGAAACTCATCTATCGATATTGGTACTAATGATGAAGGAATATCTATACCTTCCAAAGACGCAGATCGTACAATAATGTCCGCAACTGGCTCCTCTCCAAATAATTTTTTATTAACTATTTCTATTGATGCTCCCATTAAATTTAAAATTTTTATAACTCCTATTCTTCCTGGGTTCATCCCTACATCTTTTATTATAATCTCTGAGTGTGGAATTAAAGTGGCTGCAATAATAAAAAATGCCGCGGAAGAAATATCACCTGGAACAAGCACATTTGTTCCAGGTGACTCATCTTTTGAACTAATAGTTAAACTACAGCCAGATTTAAATATCGGATATGAAAATGCTGTGAGCATTCTTTCCGTATGATCGCGCATATGACCAGTTTCTAAGATTGTTGTTTCCCCTTTAGCATACATTCCGGCAAATAAAAGACATGATTTTACTTGAGCGCTTGTAACTAACTCATCGTAAGTTATACCTGTTAATGTATCAACCCCTTTTATTAAAATTGGTGCATGGCCATTTTTTGCGGAAATATCTGCACCCATTTGCTTAAGTGGTTTAATTATCCGATCCATCGGTCGCACAGATAAACTTTTATCACCGATTAATTTAGAGATAAAAGGCTGGCCAACTAATATTCCAGCTAATAAACGCATAGTTGTGCCAGAATTTCCGCAATCTATCGCTGCATTTGGCTTTTTAAATCCCAATCTCCCAACACCGTGAATAATAACTTTATTTTGTACGATTTCGACCTTAACCCCCATCTGCTGAAAAGCTTTTAGGGTTGCCATGCAATCTTCACAAAATAAAAAATTAGAAATCGTAGTTATAGATGTCGAAATCGCTCCAAGTATTATTGCCCGATGAGAGATAGATTTATCTCCCAAAAGCACAACTTCCCCACATATTTTTGCAGAACACTCGCTTACTAAATATTTTTTTTTCATTGCTAATTAGTCTTGGCAAATTCATCCATAAAATTAAGTAATGCATCCACTCCAGCCATTGGCATAGAATTATAGATACTAGCACGCAACCCACCTACCATTTTATGACCCTTTAAAGCCAAAAGCCCAGCATCACTGGCTTTAGCAATAAAAGCAGGCTCTAAATCCTTATTAGCTATAGTAAAACAAACATTCATAATCGAACGAGACTTCGTATCAACATTACACTTATAAAAAGAGTTATTGTCTATGTAATCATAAAGTTTTTTCGCTTTTGCTACATTTAACTTTTGCAACTCGCTCACGCCACCTTGCTCTTTAATCCACTCAAACATTTGATAAGCCATATAACAATTAAATGTTGGTAAAGTAGCATAGAATGAATTATGTTTTACATAAGTTCTATAATCTAACATAGTCGGAATTGGATATTCTGGCTGTCCTCGCAATAGTTCATCTTTAACAATAACGATTGTCAAACCAGCTGGTGCAACATTTTTTTGAGATCCTGCAAAAATTACTCCATAATCTTGAATATTAACAGGCTCACTTAAAAAGCTTGAAGTCATATCAGAAATAACTGGAATATCGCCAAATTGCGGGCACTCACCAAACTGCACACCATTGATTGTTTCATTCGATGAGAAATACACATATGCGGTATTATCTTGCAATTGCCAGTTAATTGGTTCCGGTATTTTAGTAAATCCAGTATTTTCCGTACTGGCAACACAATATGCTCTCTTCAAGTGTTTGCATTCCTCATAAGCAATTTTGGACCAAACACCAGAAATAAAATATCCAGCTTGCTTATCCTTAGAAAGGAGATTCATAGGCAACATAGCAAATTGCATTCTTGTTGCACCGCCTAAAAATAAAACATGATAATTTTGGGGGATAGATAATAACTCTCTAAGTAAAACTTGTGATTTCTCCATTAACTCCATAAAATCATTAGTTCGATGCCCGATTTCTAAAATTGACATTCCCTTTTCTTGCCAATTTAGCAGTTCTGCTTGAGTCTGCTTTAATATAACCTCTGGTAAAGCTGCAGGGCCTGCACCAAAGTTATATCCTCTAGATTTCATCAACATCTTCCTCATCAATATCAGAAATATCATCACTGCCAATATTTTGCGAATCATCTTCGCCATTTAGCTCTTCAATCTTCTGCATACCAACAACGCGCTCGCCTGATGAAACATTGATTAGGCGTACTCCTTGCGTATTTCTACCTATAATTGATAACTCACCAACTTTGAATCTAACCAAAGTTCCTTGATCGGTAATTAACATTGCTTCATCCGTATCAGATACTTGAACTGCACGCACAACATTACCATTCCTTTCTGTTACTTGAATAGATATTACACCTTGGCCACCACGCCCAGTTACTCGATACTCGTCAACATTGGTTCGTTTTCCGTAGCCAAACTCTGTGGCGGTTAAGATTGTACCTTCAGATTTAGCAACTACTAGAGAAATTACACTTTGTGAATCTTTTAGGCGAATCCCACGAACTCCTCTTGCAGTTCTACCAAGAGGTCGAATTAAATCTTCACCAAAACGAATGACTTTACCAGAATCAGAAAACAACATGATGTCTTGTGTGCCGTCAGTTATATCAACACCAACTAATAAATCACCTTCATCCAGTGCTATAGCAATAATTCCAGAGCTTCTTGGTCTACAAAACGCCGTTAATGGAACTTTCTTAACTGTCCCAAACTTTGTAGCCATAAATACAAAGCGATCTTCTAAATATTCTCTAACTGGTAGCATTGCGTTTATTGACTCTCCTTCCGCTAGAGATAAAACGTTAATAATTGGTTTTCCTCTAGACGCTCTGCTTGCTAATGGCAAGTCATACGCCTTTAGCCAATATAATTTTCCATGATTAGAGAAACATAATAATGTATCGTGAGTGCTAGCTATAACCAATTTAGCAACAAAATCTTCCTCTTTGACATTAGTCGCCGACTTTCCTTTGCCACCTCTTTTTTGTGCCTTATAATCTGACAATGGCTGATATTTAACATAACCTTGATGAGAAAGTGTAACCACAACATCTTCTTCTGTTATCAAATCAGCAATAGTTAAGTCTTCTCTTGATGCCATAATTTCGGTACGTCTACTATCACCAAATTGTTCTTTAATTTCTTTGATTTCCTGACGAATCACATCCATTAACAACTGACTAGAAGCTAAAATATCCAATAATCCTTTAATAGCTAATAACAACTCTTCAAATTCATTTAATATTTTATCTTGCTCCAGACCTGTTAAACGATGCAATCTTAGCTCTAAAATTGCTTGTGCTTGCTCTGGAGATAAATTATATCCATCCGTGTGTAACCCATAAATAGCCAACATATCTTCTGGTCTACATGCGTCGCTATTACCAGATTTTTCTAACATTGCTTTAACTAATCCTGGTTGCCATTTTTTAGCAAGCAATCCTTCCTTAGCCTCCTGCGGAGTTGGGGAGGATTTTATTAAAGCTATCATTTCATCGATGTTTGCCAGTGCTATTCCTAAACCCTCTAATACGTGCGCCCTAGATCTAGCCTTTTTTAACTCAAAAATACATCTTCTAGTAACAACTTCTCGACGATGCTTTAAGAAACAATCAAGAATTTGTTTCAAGTTTAGGGTTTTTGGTTGGCCATCAACCAAAGCCACCATATTTATCCCAAATACATTTTGCATTTGTGTGTAAGCAAAAAGATTATTTAATACTACTTCTGCAACTTCTCCACGCTTAAGCTCAATAACAACCCGCATTCCTTGTCTATCAGATTCATCTCTAAGCGCAGAAATTCCTTCTAGTTTTTTGTCCCGCACAAGTTCAGCTATTTTTTCAACCAATCTGGCTTTATTTACTTGATATGGCAATTCATTAATTATAATTGCTTGCCGACCAGATTGCTTATCAGTCTCGATATCTGTTCTAGCCCGCATAGATATTTTCCCGCGGCCAGTTCGGTAAGCTTCTACGATGCCTGCTCGACCATTTATGATACCGGCAGTTGGAAAATCTGGGCCTGGGATAATTTCCATTAACGCATCTATAGTAATGTCTTTATTATTAGTAATAGCTAAACATGCATCTAAAACTTCTGTTAAATTATGTGGTGGAATATTAGTAGCCATACCAACTGCTATTCCTGAAGAACCATTTACTAAAATATTTGGTATTTTTGATGGCATAACTGATGGAGCAAACTCTGTTCCATCATAGTTAGGACTAAAATCAACAGTTTCTTTTTCTAAATCAGCTAACAAAACATGTGCAAGCTTAGACATTCTGATTTCTGTGTATCGCATAGCCGCTGGTGAATCACCATCTATTGAACCAAAGTTACCTTGACCATCAACCAACATATAGCGCATAGCAAAATTTTGCGCCATACGAACAATAGTATCGTAAACTGCTGTATCGCCATGCGGATGATATTTACCGATAACATCCCCTACGACTCTAGCTGATTTTTTATATGGTTTATTCCAATCGTTACCTAATTCATTCATTGCATAGAGAACACGACGATGTACTGGCTTTAATCCATCACGCACATCAGGTAACGCTCTCCCTACAATTACACTCATTGCATAATCAAGATAAGATTGTTTTAACTCGTCTTCGATACTTATCAAAGTAACTTCTTTAGCTGAATAAACCATGATTAAAACATGTCCTTTTTTTACTTATATAATTAGCTCTATAGAATATCATGTATAGACCAGGTAAAACATATATCTTTCTAATCAGTTAATAAAAATGTGCCATATCTTACTAAAACCAGAAATTTAGGCTACAATACGGCAACTTAATAATGGATAATTTCATTTTGAACGACTTATCTAAAATCAGAAATTTCTCGATTATAGCGCATATTGATCATGGCAAATCAACCCTGGCAGATCGTTTTATTCAAACTTGTGGTGGGCTATCTGATAGAGAAATGGCTGCTCAAGTTTTGGATTCGATGGACATCGAGCGAGAGCGTGGCATAACAATTAAAGCTCAAAGCGTATCTCTTAAATATACGGCAAGAGATGGAAATACTTATTTATTAAATTTTATTGATACTCCAGGACATGTTGATTTCAGCTACGAAGTTTCGCGTTCTCTTGCCGCTTGTGAGGGAGCATTACTAGTTGTCGATGCTGCTCAAGGCGTTGAAGCCCAAACAGTGGCAGTTTGTTATACAGCAATTGATCAATCACTCGATGTCATACCCATTTTAAATAAAATAGATCTGCCCCAAGCAGAGCCAGCTAGAGTTAAAGAGGAAATTGAAGACATAATTGGCGTTGATGCATCAAATGCAATAACGTGTAGCGCAAAAAGTGGGCTTGGAGTAGAAGATGTATTAGAAGCCATCGTTCAAAGAGTTCCACCACCAATTGGAATAATTGACGCACCACTCCAAGCTCTAATTATTGATTCTTGGTTTGACAGCTACTTAGGTGTTGTCTCTTTAGTCCGGATAGTTAATGGCTCACTAAAATGTGGCGACAAAATGCAAGTTATGTCAACTGGCAAAAGTTATGTTGTTGATGAAGTTGGAATTTTCACACCTAAAAGAACCTCTCAAACTGCACTAAATACTGGTGAGGTTGGATATGTTGTAGCTGGAATCAAGGAAATTCAAGGAGCCCCTGTTGGTGATACATTAACTTTACTTAAAAATCCCTCTTCTCAGGTTTTGCCAGGATTTAAAAAAATTAAACCCCAAGTATATGCCGGTCTTTTTCCTATTAGCTCAGATGACTTTGAAAGTTTTCGAGAAGCTCTGGCTAAACTTAGCTTAAATGATGCATCTTTATTCTATGAACCAGAATCATCAGAAGCTTTAGGATTTGGCTTTAGATGCGGGTTTTTAGGTATGTTACATATGGAAATTATTCAAGAAAGATTAGAAAGAGAATACGATCTTGAATTAATTTCCACAGCTCCCACAGTAGTGTATCAAATCATTAATACTAAAGGTGAGACATTACTTATAGATAATCCTTCTATGTTGCCGCCTGTTCAGCAAATAGAATCTATGTTTGAACCAATTGTCAGAGCGAATATTCTTGTTCCACAAGCTTATTTAGGACAAGTAATAACATTATGTATAGAGCGCCGCGGGGTGCAAGTTAATATGACATATAGCGGCAGACAAGTATCTGTAACTTACGATATGCCTATGAGTGAGGTAGTTTCTAATTTCTTTGATAGGCTAAAATCTGTTAGTAGAGGATATGCTTCTCTTGACTATAACTTTCTTAAGTTCGAAAAGGCGGATTTAGTTAAAATGGATGTATTGATTAATAGCGAAAAAGTTGACGCTCTTTCAGTTATCGTCCATAGAAGCGCTTCCCAATCACGAGGTAGATTGCTTACAGAAAAAATGCGTGAGTTAATTCCAAGACAAATGTTTGATGTAGCCATTCAAGCAGCTATTGGAGGCCACATAATCGCCAGACAAACTGTAAAAGCGCTTCGAAAAAATGTTATCGCAAAATGCTATGGCGGTGACGTATCTAGAAAAAGGAAACTTCTTGAAAAACAAAAAGCTGGAAAAAAACGAATGAAACAAGTTGGCCAAGTGGAAGTTCCTCAAGAAGCATTCATGGCTGTTTTTCAAACAGATCAAAAAAAGTAAGGAAATACAATAATGAATTTTGCCTTTTGGTTATTAATTTTATCTGCCATAACTGGCTTAGTATATTTATTAGATATTATTTATTTTGCCAAAAAACGCGCTCCTAACGCTAAACCAAATTTCATCATAGAACAGTCTCGTTCATTTTTTCCCATTTTTTTAATAGTTCTGTTACTTCGTTCTTTTTTAATAGAACCATTTAGAATTCCATCTGGTTCTTTAGAGCCAACTTTGCTAGTTGGAGATTTTGTAGCAGTAAATAAATTTATTTATGGAATTAGGCTACCTGTAATTGAAAAAAAAGTATTACCTATCTCTAACCCTAAAACTGGTGATATAGTAGTTTTTCGCTGGGCACCAGATCCCAACTTTGATTATATAAAAAGAATTATTGGCACTCCTGGTGATGTGATTTCATATAAAAATAAAATATTATCTATAAATGGAGTCACCGCAAACCAAACATTTATAAAATATACTACTGATCCAAGCTCTGATATTCCTGTAGCTGAATATTCTGAAGACCTTGCTGGAATAAAACATAAAATATTTAAAAGATCAGATTTCCCAGCAATTGATTTTGACATTACTGTTCCACCTGATAGTTACTTTGTTATGGGCGATAATCGAGATGATAGCGCTGATAGTCGATTTTGGGGATTTGTGCAAGATGAATACATCCGCGGAAAAGCTTTTCTAACTTGGCTAAGCTTTAACAAGCAGGACTACACCATAAGATGGGATAGGATTGGTAAAATGATTAACAGAGATAGTCATGACAAATCTTAATTATTTATCTAAACGACTAAATTATACATTTATAAACACTAACCTTTTAAAGCAATCTTTGTCGCACTGCAGTGTTGGAAAAAAAAATAATGAACGCTTAGAATTTTTGGGTGATTCTATTTTAAATATGGTAATAGCAGAAGCTTTATACGAGAAGTTCCCCCATGAAAGCGAAGGAGAGCTTAGTAGATTGCGGGCTTTTCTAGTTAAGGGGGAAACATTGGCTAATATTGCCTTGGAAATAAAACTGGGTGACTATTTATTCTTAGGGCAGGGAGAGCTAAAAAGTGGTGGTTTTAGACGAGAGTCAATTTTAGCTGATGCCCTAGAAGCTATTTTTGCAGCTATATACTTAGATAGCGATCTACAACAATGTAAAACAATTATTTTAGATTTATTTAAAGAAAGACTGGCCGATAATCAAATAAAAAATAATATTAAAGATCCAAAAACTCAACTACAAGAATATATTCAAAGTATCAAATCTTCGCTTCCATTATATCAATTGACTCATATTGAAGGCAGTGATCATGATCAAAAATTTCATATTTCTTGTTCTCTAAAAGAACTTAACATTGAAGCAAAAGGCGTTGGTAACAACAGACGTAGGGCTGAACAATCAGCTGCGAATAAGCTATTAAAAATTCTCAAAAATACTAGGTGATTCTAGGTTCAACGCCACATTACATCACATTTTGCTTGATTTGCTGCTTCAAAAAGAGCAATTAGTGGAATTGCTCTTTTACTTAATGGTACTTCATCTTGTTCATCGTCATAATTTTTCTTTGGTTCTGCATATTCATTTTCCTTTTCTCTTGCAACGGCCAGTTTTAAATATTGCAAGGCACCTGGAATATCTTCAGCAAGAATTGCTCCTGGCACAACATCACTTTGATGCATAAACTCTAGAAATCTTATTGCAACACTACCAAATAAAGTTATATCTTCATAAGCATCACAATAAAAGGTAACCAACATATAGTACTCCTTAAACCTAGAAAAAGCAGTTGAGCTCTACTACGATCTCAACTGCTTTTTCTAGGTTAAACCAGCTTGGAAATATTTAAAAGTCGACTTAATACTTTTTCTCTACCTAATAAACTAAGAGTAATATCAATTGATGGAGAAATACTGCCCCCAGTTACAGCAACCCTTAATGGTTGTGCTATTTTACCAAATCCTATATTTTCTGAAACTGCTAAATTAGTTAAACATTCTTGCAATTCTTCCCTTCCCCATTCACTTAATTCATTCAGCTTACAAGATAACTTATTCAAAATATTTAAAGCATCTGGTGTTATATGTTTTTGTACTATCTTTGCATCGTATTCGATTTCATCTTGATAAAAATATAGGCTCTGATCACACATATCAACCAGATTTTTGCATCTTTCTGCCTGAGCCTTTACTATCTCAATTAAATCTGGACCATTACTTATATCAATTGCTCTTTTATCAAAATGCCAAGCTAGAGCATCGGCAACCTGTTGTGGGTCATCGCTCTTTTGATAATGCTGATTTAACCAAGTAAGCTTTGAAAAATCAAAACCAGCTGCTCCGCGACTAATGTTTTCAAGAGAAAATCCAGATATCATCTCTTCCTTACTAAAAATTTCCTGATCTCCAAGCCCCCAACCTAATCGAACTAAGTAATTTAATAAGGCATGTGGTAAAATACCCATTTCTTTAAATTGCAAAACACTTATTGCGCCATGTCGTTTTGATAGCTTCTTTCCATCATCACCTAAAATCATTGGTAAATGCGCGAAAATTGGTAATTTAGCATTTAGTGCCTGAAATAAATTTATTTGCCGCGGAGTGTTGTTTATATGATCATCCCCTCTAATCACATGAGATATTTCCATATCAATATCATCAACCACTACAGCAAAATTATATGTTGGATTTCCATCTTGCCTTAACAAAACTAAATCGTCTAATTCTGTATTTGCTACGCTAATTTCACCATAGACCGCATCTTTAAAAGAAACGTGCCCTGAACTTGGATTTTTAAACCGTACGACTGAATTTTCATCAGTTAAGGTAATATTTTTTTCTCTGCAAAGCCCGTCATATCTTGGCTTTTGCTTTGCGGCCATTTGTTCTGCTCTTAACTTTTCTAGTCTTTCTTTAGAGCAAGTACATCGATAAGCCTTACCTTCTTCTAGTAATTTTTCAATTACTTGTAAATATCGTGGATATCGGTGAGTTTGATAAATTGGACCTTCATCATAATCAATTTCTAACCAATCTAAACCATTCAAAATTGTTTGAATTGATTCTTTAGTTGAACGTTCTCTATCCGTATCTTCTACTCTTAGAATAAATTTACCATTATTTTTTTTTGCAAACAGCCAAGAAAAAATAGCTGTTCGAACACTACCAACGTGCAAATAACCAGTAGGACTTGGGGCAAAACGCGTTCTTACTTGCATGAAAACTCCAACATGTTTAAATTTAATATGCTATGATATATTTATTTTTTTTATTAGCACAAATTATTACATGAAACGCTTCAGTATAAAACAAAAACTCTTAATAATATCCATAATACCTGTGCTTCTTGCTACATTATTTTCAGCCATTTTATACAATTATGAATATCAAAATGGCTTAAAGCTATATGAAATGTTTAAACAAATAAAAATTAATTCTATTAGTGACTCATTAGGATGGCTCTCAATAGAACTAGATAATAACTTTATATTACTTCACAAATACTATATGCTAATTCTCACCATCCTAATAGCTAGTTTCAGCCTGATTTTTGCCTTTTGTATCTATCATTGGTTGAATAAAAGCATTTATAACCCTATTGCTAGATTAAGGCGAAGTATGCAACAAATTCTTAATAACGAATTTGAAACAAAAATCCCATCTTCTAATTCTGGTGAAATAAGTATAATTGAAAAAGGCTGCTTGCATCTGCAAAAATCCTACCTAACTGCAACTAAAGAATTAAATAATCAAATAGAATTAGCCACAAAAGATTTGATGCAAAATCTCGAAATTTTAGAAGAGCAAAATATTGCTATTTCTTTAGAAAAGAAAAAAACTGAAGAAAAAAATCAGCAAAAATCTGAGTTTATTGCCAATATGAGTCATGAAATTCGTACACCAATGAGTGGAGTTATAGGATTTACGAACGTATTACTTGAAACACAACTAGATCCACTTCAGCTAGATTATGTTAAAACAATTAAATCTTCTGCCCAAGATCTTTTAGTTATTATCAATGATATCTTAGACTACTCTAAAATAGATGCCGGAAAATTACAGCTTGATAGTATTGCTACTAATATTAGAGCGTGTATTGACGATGTATTAGCACTCACCTCACGCGATGCTACGCAAAAAGGTATAGATTTAATTCCTATCACAGCAAATAATATTCCTAAGACCATGCTAGGAGATCCTTGGCGTATTAAGCAAATCCTCACCAACTTAATCAGTAATGCAGTTAAATTTACCACGCAAGGACATGTCATTATTCAAACCAATCTGATTGATCAGTCACCAGAAGATTATACAGTAGAAATATCCATCATCGATACTGGTATTGGTATGACAAAAGAAACACAAAAAGCTCTTTTTACTGCATTTACTCAAGCAGATACTAGCACAACAAGAAAATTTGGTGGCTCAGGACTAGGCTTAATAATTTGTAAGCGCTTAGCTGAGCACATGCGTGGCAATATATCTATCCAGAGTAAAATAGATGAAGGCACTACATTTAAAGTTCACATTAAACTTGCAAAACTCAAGAATTACGACTTAGAACGAAATGAACAAGTCACTCAAGATAAAACTAAAGTAATCTGTTTCGATAATAATAAGCTGCAATTAAAGTCTTTATGTAATGGGCTAGAATTTTTAAAAATCGAATGCATTATTGCAAATGATATCGCTTCTTTAAAAGAAATTTTTGCTACAAATCATGACTACAAGATGGCGTTCATTGGTGTGACTCAGGAGAATCAATCTGAAATATCTAGTATAATCAAATCTCAAACTATACCAACCGTGTTGTTTGCTAATTATTTCATCAATAACTATGAGAAATTAGGGGCCAAAGGCATGCTCTTAAAGCCTGCAAATATAAAAAAAATGCATCAAGTTGTTGCGTCAATTTTACATGATCAAAAAAATGAATTAAATGACTCATCTCTCTATAATCTTCGCTCTCAGTTAAAACAAAAAAACGTTAAACTTCTGATAGCAGAAGATAACTTATTGAGTCAAAAACTATTGAAATCTCTATTAAGTGAAAGCACCCATGTTGAAACTGTAGACAATGGTGAGCAATGTGTGAATGCTTGCAATAAAACTTCATTTTCAGCAATAATTCTAGACTTGCAAATGCCTAAGATAAACGGCCTTGATGCAGCAAAAATTATTAGAAAGAAGTCTATCTTAAATAAAAACACACCGATAATACTAATAAGTGCTAATGGAAATGATATTGAAAATATCTCATTGGAAGACTCTGGCGTAAATTTATGCATTGAAAAACCAATTGACGAAAACTATCTGTTACATAATCTTTTAAAATTAACAAATATAGTTTCATCTTCTCCTATTAATTGGGCAAACTGCGTCAAAAAGGCATCTGGAAATCATAATTTAGCGGTTGAATTTCTCTCTGACTTCGTGCAAGAATTACAAACCAATCGAAGTGAGTTCTTCAAGTTATATAAAGAAGGAAAAGTCTCTGAAATTGAAAGGCTCGCTCATAAACTACATGGCGCTTGTTGTTTTTGTGGTGTACCAAAACTACAAAAATTAGTTTCGGAACTAGAAATTAAAGCTATGGATGCGGCTAGTACAAATGAATTGCAAAGTGAGCTTTTAATATTAATTGAGGAATTAGATGCTGTGCTAGCTGAGTATGATGCTTCATACAAAACAGCAGCAATATAAATGGAGTAATAGACATGAAAAATGCAATTTATGCTCAATCTGGTGGCGTTACGGCAGTAATTAACGCATCTGCCTGTGGTGTCATTCAAACAGCTAAACATTACCCTAAAAAAATTGGCAAAGTTTTTGCCGCAAAAAATGGGATTATTGGAGCATTAAATGAAAATCTAATTGACACATCACTAGAAAACGATGCTGATATAGCTAAATTGATGCAAACTCCAGCTGGAGCATTTGGCTCTTGTAGATACAAGCTACAAAATAATAGTGATGAATTTAAACGATTATTAGATGTATTTAAAGCACATGACATAGGGTATTTTTTCTATAATGGTGGCGGAGATTCGCAAGACACTGCAAATAAAGTTGCGCAAATGGGGCGAGAGTTAAATTATCCAATTACTTGCATAGGTATTCCAAAGACAGTAGATAATGATCTTCCATACACTGACACCTGTCCTGGATTCGGATCTGTTGCAAAATATGTCGCCATTTCAACTCGCGAGGCTGGATTTGATGTAGCATCTATGGCTGAATCTTCAACTAAAGTTTTCATTTTAGAAGTTATGGGTCGTCATGCTGGATGGATAGCTGCTGCTGGCGGACTTGCCGCAAATGTAGACCATGAACCTCCGCATATTATATTATTTCCGGAAGTTCCTTTTAATGAAGACAATTTTTTGTCTAAAGTAAAAGAGTGTGAAGAAAAATATGGTTATTGTGTAATTGTAGTTTCTGAAGGGATTCGAAACGCTGATGGGAAGTTTTTAAGTGAAGCTGGTCTTAGAGATGCCTTCGGCCACAGTCAACTAGGTGGTGTTGCCCTAGTTATAGCGGGATTAATCAAGAAAGAATTAAACTTAAAATACCACTGGGCTGTGGCAGACTACTTACAACGCTCAGCTAGGCATATTGCCTCAGCAGTGGATGTAGAGCAAGCATATGCGTTAGGGAAAGCAGCTGTTGAGCTAGCTGTGCTTGGAAAAAATGCTATTATGCCTATCATTAAACGAGAAACAGATTTTCCATATACTTGGTCAATAGATAGCGTGCCTCTTGAAGATGTCGCAAACATAGAAAAGAAGATGCCAGCTTCTTTTATTAGAGAAGATGGCATGGGTATTACCAATGAATGTCGCAAATATTTGCTGCCTCTTATTCAGGGAGAAGCATATCCACCATATATAAATGGATTACCTGACTACGTTAGACTTAAAAATCAATTAATTGCAAAAAAACTTTAATGATGTCATCACTATACTGCCTAATGGCATCAGGGCCTACGCATGAATAGTTTACAATGTAAACATAAAGGGTAACTGCTCATACCCATTTGACGCGCAGCGGCATATGGGTATGAGCAGTTACCATAAAGGAATACATGCCGTCATTGCGAGCCTTTATACAGGGCCTGAAAAACGTTCCGAACTAACTTGCACTCGTCTTTGCGAACCGTAGGTGAAGCAATCTAGTGACTTTAAGGCCGCTGGATTGCTTCACCTGCGGTTCGCAAAGACGAATAACTAATTAATTTACGTACAAATTGTGAAGTTAGTTAAGAGTATTAGCGAGGCAATCCAGATCGGCATTCTAATTGAAAATCGATCTTACAATTGCTTCACTACGTTCGCAACGACAACACTTTTTTCTTAAGCGAATGCCATTGACTGTATACTGCGCGCGGTCACAATCTTAAGTTTTTTGACGGCGTCATTTTATTTACGGCAATTTGATGGTCGATATTTGGAGTCCAAAGTACCTTCTGTGCAGCCCCATGAAATATCTCCAGTTGAACTAACAATAGGATGTAAAACCATAGTTCCGCCACCTGCCTTTTTAGTAAAATAGATAGTGACATCACCAGATCCTGGCGTTATTTCTATAGATTTAACATTTTCTGTAGCAGAAGGGCTTTTATAATTTCCCCCCATTTTATTTGGCAAGCGCCCTTCATTGGCGATAATTTCTTCTGTTACATCATGTTTAGCAACAGCAGATAGCTGTAATCCTTCGGATACCCGAGCTCTAATCACATGATTTTGATAAGCAGGAATTGAAAGCGATGCTAAAATTCCAATTATCGCTACTGTTACCATAATTTCAATTAATGTAAAACCAAATCGTCCTCTCATTAAACTCTCCAACTTTAGGAATAAAAATATTTTTGTGCTTTTGAAAATTCACATTTTCATATATCTTAGTCATCTGGACTTTATGACTTTTTCAAAAAGCACTCAAAATTGTCGTCTTTGCGAACAAAGTGAAACAATCTAGTGACGTTTAAGGGCTCTAGATTGCTTCACTTTGTTCGCAAAGACGCATTTTAAAACATGTCTTTAAAAAGTCATAAAGCCCAGGTTATAATACGCCATAAAACGAACATAACCAACTTATATTATGTCTAGAAAAGAATTTCTTGAAAACTTACTAACTACATCTTTATGTCCTGATTATATCGAAATTGAAGACGAGTCACATAATCATAAAGGAGCAAAAAACCTTGAGTCTCATTTTAAAGCAATTATTGTTTCTGATAAATTTAAAAACTTAAGCAAAATAGCTAGGCATAGATTAATTTTTTCAATTATTGCGGACGAATTTAATAACATGCATGCTTTAACTCTAGCTTTATATACCTCGGAAGAATGGTCTAGCAAAATAATGCTACCAGCAGCTTCTCCCAAATGCGCTAAAAATATTATATATTAATAATCTTTCTTAGATAAAATTTTTAAAGAAAGATGGGTTGAGTAGATCTGTTGGGTTGCCCCAACAGATCTACTCAACCCAAGAAAGATAGATTAGCAACACTTAAAATCACAGCAAGCCTGAGAATAATTCTCGCATTTTAAGGTATCTTGAGTATATAATAACCGATTTTTAAGTTGGAACCAAACTAATGAAATCTGTATCTTTACCAAAGATATCCGTTATAGCACTAGTTCTATTAATTACAGGGGCGATTGATAGCGTCCGAAATTTACCGGCTACAGCTTTATTTGGCTCATCATTAGTCTTCTTCTTTCTGTTTTCAGCAATAATTTTTTTAATTCCAGTCGCCCTGGTTTCTGCTGAATTATCAGCTACTTTTGCTAAAGAAGAAGGAGGAATATATAGTTGGGTTAAAAATGCGTATGGATCAAACTTAGCATTTTTTACTATTTGGCTACAATGGATAAACACTATGGCTTGGTATCCAACTATTTTATCATTCATTGCTGGCACCATTGCTTATCTTATTAATCCTGACCTTGCCCAACATAAATTTTACTTGATTGCTGTAATATTAACCGTTTTTTGGTCTCTAACTATTCTAGGTTTATCAGGCTTAAAATCTTCTGCCAAATTTGCAGGTTTTTGCGCAATTATCGGAATGATTTTGCCTATTGGTCTTATAATTATTTTAGCCATGATTTGGATCGCGAAAGGTAATCCAAGTGCTATTCATATTCATCTTTCTGATTTAATCCCTAACTGGCATGAAAAACAATCATGGGTATCTCTTACGGCAATTATGACTTCTTTTCTAGGAATGGAGCTTGCTGCAGTTCATGTTAGAAATGTAAAAAGACCGCAACGAAATTTTCCAAAAGCTATGTTATTCTCAACCATATTAATTTTACTTACTATGATTTTAGGATCGCTTTCCATTGCCATAGTTTTACCGAGGAGCGAAATTGGTCTGGTGCAAGGAGTGATGCAAGCTTTTGCTAATTTCCTAAATGCTTATCATCTTGCTAGTCTGATGCCTGTTTTAGTGATAATGCTTCTCTTAGGTAGTTTAGGCAGCATGATTAATTGGATAATTTCTCCTGCAAAAGGATTGTTAGTAGCAGCTAATCATGGGTTTTTACCAGCCTGGTTATGTAAATTAAATCGCCACAACGTGGCTTCAAGAATTATAATACTACAAGCTGTACTAGTCACTATTTTATGTGGTGGACTATTATTACTTCCATCTGTTAATGCATTTTACTGGTTATTCACGGCTCTTAGTACAGAACTATACATAATCATGTATGTCATGATGTTTATTTCTGCAATTAAATTAAAAAGTAAATTTGCTAATCGTCCTAGGCCTTTTGCTGTTCCTGGGGGGAAATTAGGATATTACTTTACCTGTTGTTTGGGATTATTTGGCTGCATAGTTACTCTGATCATTGGTTTTTTTCCGCCACAGGAAGCAGTTGGAATAGGTGGAGAAAATCATTTTCGCATAATTTTTGGCCTAGGAATAATTACCATGCTAATCCCTGCCTTTTTATTATATTTTCGCAAAACCAAGAAATATCCAATTTAACCTAGAAAAAGCAGTTGAGCTCGTAGCGAGAATTCCTAGTAGAGCTCAACTCATTGTCCATCGAGCTTTTTCGGAGAGCTGATCGTGGCGAGATGACGACAAGAGGGGATGCTAATCGTGTAAGTTATTGTTGCACGGCTCCTAAACTAAATCTTCTATCTATAGATTCTGCCAACTTTTTATGGATATTATCAAAACCTCTATTACTCATAACTAAAACTGCATCATTAGGCAATACTCTGCTTGTTACTTGACTAACAATTTCATCTGTAGAATTTAAAACACTGTAAGGAAATTTCCACTCACTAGTAAATAAATTATGCGCGAAATCTTGTGGATTTAAAAGGTAAGCCTCATCAATGCCATCTAAAGCATGCTTAAGCTCATTGACATGCACACCTGTTCGCATAGTATAAGAAGAAAACTCAATAACGGCTATAATACGTTGATGTCTCTTGCTTTTTTTCAATGCTTGTATAGTTTTAGAAATAGCAGTTGGATGATGCGCGAAATCATCATAGACCGTAATGTCATGCGCAGATGCTTTAACTTCTAAGCGGCGTTTAACAGGGATAAACTCTTCCAATGCTCTAGCAGAAATCTCCGGACTCACTCCTGCATAAAAACTAGCAGCAATGGCAGCCAATGCATTTTCCACATTAAAATCACCGATTAAATTCCAGTTAACTTGCGCTACCAATTGATTACAATGATAAACTTCAAATGATGACGCGCTTGGAATTTTTAGTTTAGCTTGCCAATTTGCATTAGATGTCAAACTTACTTCTTCGGTATTACAATAAGAACCCATCTTAAGTACGTCATTTAATGCAACACTAGATTTAGGCTTGATAACTAAACCTTTGCTAGGAATAGTCCTTAATAAATAATGAAACTGTAACTTAATACTAGCCAAATCAGGATAAATATCTGCATGATCGAACTCTAAATTATTCAATATAGCAACTTTTGGATGATAATGAATAAACTTAGGTCTTTTATCGAAAAAAGCCGTGTCATATTCGTCTGCTTCAATCACGAACCATTCCCCAATTCCAAGTCTTGAGCTAGTTCTAAAATTACTGGCAACTCCGCCAATTAGAAATCCAGGGTTTAAACCAGCGAACTCCAAAATATAACTAATCATTGATGTAGTTGTAGTTTTACCATGTGTGCCGGAGATAGCTATTACTTTATATTTACCCAATATGTTTTCAGCCAGCCACTGTGGCCCAGAAATATACTTTTTACCGGCATTTAACACATCTTCCATAACAGGCATGCCTCTCTTGATGGCATTACCTACAATTACGCAATCTGATCTTAAAGCATCTATAGTATTCTCATAACCTTCGGTCCAAGAAATTCCCTTTTCATACAATAAATCACTTATGGGTGGGTAGCAAGCTGCATCACTTCCTGTAACTTCATGACCTAGATCTTTCGCAAGCATTGCCAAAGCGCTCATAAAAGTCCCACTAATTCCTAGAATGTGTAAATGCATATATCTACCTCGTAATTTAATAAACCACCAAAGATGTGTGAAACAAAATGCCACCGGAAATAGGTCTGGAAACACCTGTTGTACCAGGAAAACTTAATGGTTTGCCATGCAGGCTTCTAACAGCTAAATATGCAAAAATCTGAGCTTCAAGCGATTCATTATTCCAGCCAATTTCAGTGACGGTTTTAAGCTGTATTTTCTGACTAAATTTATTATTTAAACTTTTTTGCAAATACTGCTTAATTACTGGATTATACCATCCACCTCCAGCGAGCAACCAATTTTTGGGAATAGACCCTATATTTATTAAATCTAAACTTCTCACAATCATTTCTGCAGTAAATGCCTCTAAAGTTGCACATCCATCTTCAATGGAAAGGGAATCAAGCTCAGAAATTAACTCACAATCTCTTATATCTAATGATTTTGGATGGCTCATCAAAAAATAGTTTCTCTCATCTATCAAACAGCTTTTAGCAAAAAGTGACTCTAATATTTGTGTGTTAGCTTCTCCAGTCTGACCAAGCTGGCCGTTAACATCCATTTGTAATTTACCATTGGTTCTAATTCTAACAAAAGCATCAATTAATCCATTACCAGGACCAGAATCAAACCCTAATAAATTATCAGGATTTGAATCTAATATTATTGAAAGATTAGCTATGCCTCCGCAATTTACAACAACTAAAGGAAGAAGATTGTCTCTAGCAGCTAAAACCTGGTGATAAATAGGTGCAAAAGGAGCGCCTTGACCACCGTTATTGAGATCATTTTCTCTAAAATCACAAACGACATTAATCTTAACTAAATTAGCCAAAAGCTGTCCATGGCCAATTTGTATACTTATTCCTAAGGTAGGATTATGATAAAGAGTTTGACCATGGTATCCAATAACTCCTATCTCTGCAGGATGCTTACCTGATTTTTGCAACAAATTTAGAACAACTTCAGCGTGTAATTTAGTTGAATGTTCTATAACCTTTTCTAAACTTAAAGCACCATCTGTGTACAAAAAAACAGCTAGTTCATTAATTTTTTGAGATACGTCTTGTTTGTCTAGGCCTATTTCTAAATGCAGATACGCAAATAAATCCTGCAGATAATTTAACTCTGCTAATTTTAAATTTCCTTTAGCCTTATTTACAGATTTTTCAGCTGCTTTTAACAAAAATTTAGTATTATCTGTGTACTTCATAGAAAGTGATGTTAACTCTTGCACCATCATTTCACCATCAGTACAAATTAAGGCAGCATCAATTCCATCCATTGATGTGCCACTCATCAAACCAATACTTAACAACATAGCTCCTTAAAAAACTATGCGGCTGGCGCCGCAGCTTCTGTAGACTGTTTTGCCATATCTGACTGCCTATTCACAGAAATTGACAAGTCTTTATTCTGCTTCCTTAATGTCGCATTTAACCCTTTTTCCGAGCTACTAATAAGCTTCGCAAAGTCCTCAGAATTAATTTTTTCTTTATATTTTCCCTTCTTATCAAGTTTAGTAGAGTCATAAATTACTCCATTATAACTTGTCATATTGTTACTAACTAACCATGAGTGAAAAGATTGATCTAACAAATCAATAATTTTTCCTTCACTTTCTATAGATGGGTCTAATTGTTTACCATCACTTAAATAACCTCTAATAAACTCTGAGTTATCGTTGATTTCATAAATCACTTTCACATCTTTGAATCGCTCAGCAACAATAGACTGGTCAATATCAGCTAACTTACTACCTGCCAAATAATCCTGATAATTAAAATAATTAGGACTTAACTTATCTAATTCATCTTGAGTGATAGTTCCATTATATATTTTTTCATATAACCCTTCTCGTTTAGCCTTTACAAAAATAGCCATGGCCTCTGTATCAGAAATAGCCTGCAATGGAAGCTCAAAACTATCTTCTTGTCCGGAATTATTAATATTTTTTTCGAAAGAGTTCTTTAAGTAACTAATAATATTTAAATTACCGCCACAAACATCTATTGCCTTAGTTGTAGAACTAGCATCTGGATAAATTTTATTCTGCATACAAATTACCTCTGACCAAACGATTGCGATATAATTGGTGTGAATGTCTTATCATTAATTGACTCTTTAGAGAACTCATCAACTAATATAGCATCCCACCTAGCCTGCTCAACCATGATTATAGACTCTAACTCGGCCTGACTCAATTCCTTTGCTAAAACCTTCTCTTGTAAATAATTCATTAATTCCTCTGGTTTTAAATGATTTATTTTCCCAGCTTTTGTATATAAATCGCTATGTTTTAAGATCAAATCAAAAGCGTATAAAACTCTATCAATAGGCTCATCTTTATTACCAGATAGATACAGATCACTAAGCAAACTTTCGCGATATAAATTTTTTTCCATCATTAGTTTAGCCATTTGTGCATCAGTAGCATCATCAGGTAATTTCATTATTTGACCAAATGGAAATACTAGGAAGCCAATTAATTTACCCAAAATCCGATTTGGAAAGTTATGACAAAGCTCTAACAAGGATTTTTGCGCGTGATAAAAACAATATTGCGATCCCCATTTGGCATGCAAGATGCTGTCATCATTTTTATCAATATCAACTGCTTTATGAAGTGCTGCAGCAGCAATGTATAGGTAAGACATGCCATCAGCAAGCCTTGCAGATAATCTCTCCTTTTGCTTTAAAGAACCTCCAAGGGTAATTAGAGCAATATCAGAAAGCCAAGCAAAAGCATAACTTAATCTTGTCAACTTTTTATATTGAATTTTTAATCGATTTTCAGGAGCATGAATAAACCATCCACCTGTTAAACCACTACAAAAAGCTCTAGCAAAGTTGCGCATAAAATAACTGATATGCTGCCAAATAACAACATTAAATGCTTCCTTATCTTTTTCATTTACTAAGGAAATTTCATCCCTAATAAATGGATGAGCAGCCATAGCCCCTTGAGAAAATATTAATAAATTTCTGGTCATAATATTTGCACCTTCTACCGTTATATAGACAGGCATGCTACAATAATAGTCTGCAAGATAATTTCTTGGTCCTAACACAATGCTACGCCCACCATGAATATCCATAGCATGGGTAACACATTTTCTCGCAAGCTCGGTATTAAAATATTTAGTTATAGCAGATGCAACTGCTGGTCTTTTACCTTCATTTACCGCAGCTAAAGTTAAAAGTCTTGTAGAATTAATCAAATAATTTAAGCCAGAAATCTCCGCAAGTTTTTCAGCGACCCCCTCAAACTTCCCTATCTCGACCCCAAATTGTCGCCTAACTTTAGCATATGCTCCAGAGGTTAAATACGAAACTCCCGCTGCTGCAGCACTCAAAGCTGGTAAAGATATTGCTCGACCGATAGATAAACACTCCACCAACATTTCCCATCCATGCCCGGCCATTTTTTGCCCACCAATAATACTAGTTATTGGCAAGAAAATATCTACTCCACGAATAGTTCCATTCATTAATGGTAAATGTGCTGGCAAATGACGATTGCCTATTTCTAAGTTTTCTGTATCTTTTGACATTAAAATGCAGGTAATTCCTTCTGATCCGCTTCCATGCAAAAGATTTTCAGGATCTTTTAAGTTAACAGCTAAGCCAATTAGAGTGGCAATTGGGGCTAAAGTTATCCATCTTTTATTAATGCATATCTTAAATCCTAATACTTTTTTCGAACCAATAGTCTTATGACATACCACTGCCTCTGATTTAATCGATGTTGCATCACTACCTGCCTCTGGTTCAGTTAGAGCAAAACACGGTATTTCTTGGCCACTAGCTAATCTTGGTAAATAATACTTTTTTTGATCTTCTGTACCATAATGCAATAATAACTCACCAGGACCGAGCGAATTTGGCACCATAACTGTAACGGCTGCAACTCCAGAGCGGGAGGCTATTTTCATTACTATATCGGAATGCGCACGCGCCGAAAATCCTTTACCACCATATTCTTTAGGAATAACTAACCCTAAAAATCCCTTTTGCTTGATATAGTCCCAAACCTCGCCTGGCAGATCTTCATTTTGTGCGTTTGACCAATCATTTAGCATTTTACATAATTCGTTAGTCTCATTTGCTAAAAAATCTTGCTCACAAACCGAAAGTTCTGTTGAAATTTCCGAAAGCCTATCCCAGTTAGGTTCTCCACGAAAAATATCTTTTTCAAACCAACTATCCCCTAAATCCAAAGCAGTTGCTTCAGTTTTTGAAATTTTGGGAATGGAGCGCTCAGCGCGCTTATATAGAAAGTCACTAATGAATAGTCGCACCTCATCTAGCCTATGTATAGCAATTACTGATGCTACAAATATCCAAATAATTATTCCCGAAAATGGAGGGAATCCGATAAAAAAAGTTGCTGCAACTAGATATATACAACTAACAATATCCCAAACTAACGGCTCAACAGACCGATACATAATTACTAAACTAAAAACTAAATAAAAGAAAAACCAAGTTAATGCCATTTGAATTCCCTATCGATAACTGGACTTTATGACTTTTTCAAAAAGCACTCAAAATTGTCGTCTTTGCGAACAAAGTGAAGCAATCTAGTGACGTTTAAGGGCTCTAGATTGCTTCACTATCGCTCGTAAAGACGCATTTTAGAACATGTCTTTAAAAAGTCATAAAGTCCAGGATAAATTAGACTATTAAATTGCCAACACCATAATCCTAGAAAAAGCAGTTGAGCTCTACTACGAATGCCTACTGCACTGAATTTTAAAGATTTTTTCATGTTTTTTTAACTCACCATAGTGGCTGACTATGCCTTCGTCAAAAAAACATGAAAAAATCTTTAAAATTCAGCCATTAGTCATTCTCGCTACGATCTCAACTGCTTTTTCTAGGATAATACTGGAAAAAAATATTTTGTGCATAACTATTATTAAAAATTTCTTGACACAAATAAATAATCAGATCTAAGATGCAACTCATCAGGAAGAAACAATCCAACCAGCACTTAATGTACAAATGGATATTGTAATTAGTTAAGGCATAACAGGAGTTATATATGGAAAAGAAATCCAACCGCAATCTTGCTTATCTTTTAGCAACAACAATCTCTAATAAAGATCTACAAAAAATTTCCGGCGGCAAATCGCACATGACTACCCACAAATCCATAAAAATTACTGGCGATATCAATAACGCAGACGTATCTTACGATATGTCAGCAGATATGTAGTTTCAAATTTTTATATATAAAGAAGTCCAACAAATAATCAAGGAATGTATTATGAAAAAGCAACGTGTATTAGCCTATAAACTAGCAACCACTGTTAATTTTGATGAGTTAAACGAAATTCATGGGGGAAATAATCAAGTAGGCCCCATATTTATCCCTACCCTTAGAGTTACTGGCAGACCTATATTGCCAGATACTGATAACGATAACCATTAAATAATCTTCTTACCTAACCCGCAGATTTTATGCAAATAAACAAGCAAAAGTAGAATAGACTTCTTGCATAACCTGTAGATTTTATTTTAGTGCAAGGCATAAAACATTCGAGGAGCGGAGTTTACATGCAGTAAATGAGCACCGAAGAATACTTTATAACGCCGCAATCAAATAACAGATGCAAGTTATGCAAAAAGCAAAAAGTCTAATAGCTAAACCCAACCAAAGGAATATGGAGAAAACATGAAGTTTCTTATACCAACTGAGCCGGATGATACTCACGCAATCTTAGTTAAACTTGCTTTAGAAAAAATTGGGCATAAAGTAAGCTTAATATTTACCGCTGATCAACCAACCAGACTAAAAAATACTGTATCAATTGATAATCAATCTTACACTTGGCAAAGCAATAATGAATTTAATGATCTTAGTAATCAAGACTATGAAGTAGTATGGTGGCGCAGAGCCAGAAGACCTTTTGTGCCAAGAGAATTAATCCACCCTGATGACTATGATTTTGTGCAACGAGAAAACTCCTTATTCTATGAATCATTTACCACCAACCTAGCCCCTAACGCTTGGTGGATAAATACCAAAGAATCAGCACGCAAAGCTAATTTTAAACTTTTACAATTAAAAATAGCCAGTGATTGTGGAATGAATATCCCCACTACGTTATGCTCAAATAACCCATCTGAAATTCGTAACTTCATAGCTAAGCATGATGCAAACGGAGTTATATATAAACCACTAAGCTACAATTTTTGGTTTGAAGAAAATGATGTAAAAATATCTTATACAAATAGAGTTCGCTTAAAAGACTTGCCGGAAGATGATGCTTTACAAATTTCTCCTGGTATATTCCAGAAAGAAATTAAAAAACAATATGAATTACGAGTAACATGTTTTGGTGACTATATAGTCCCGGCAAAAATTGATTCCCAAGAACATGATGATGGAATATTAGACTGGCGGGCAATTAGGAAAAAACCAATCCAAGTAGAAAAATATAAATTACCCGCAAATATTGAATTAAAAATTCGAGCTTTTATGCGAAAAATAGGCATAGTTTTTGGATCATTTGACTTTATTGTAACACCCGAGGATGAATATATATTCCTTGAAGTTAACGAACAGGGGCAATTTTTATGGATTGAGGATCTTAACCCTAACTTTAAAATGTTAGATATATTTATTAACTTTATGCTAAATAAATCGCCTCACTTTGAATGGAATAAAAAAAATACTAGGCATTCCATTAAAAAATACGAACCTCAAATCCAGGAAATATATGAGGAAAATATTAAAAGACATATTCATTTAAATAGACCAAAAATAGAATATTAACTTTCGCCCGAGTTAATGTTTTTATATTAGACTTTCGAAAGAAGTGAAGCAATCTAGTGACGTTTAATGGCTCTAGATTGCTTCGCTATCGCTCGCAAAGACGCATTTTAGAACATGTTTTTAAAAAGTCCTAAAGTCCAGTTCAAAATTTTTGAGCTTGCACCAAAAATTGTTGGTTTTTGAGCATCTGAGTGCAAAAAAAACGACTATTTGTGGCCAAAATCGAAGCCTTTAAACGGGCTCTAAGGAACAATATGAAAAAGATAATTTTTATTTTTACCATAAGTATATCTACTAGCATTTGGAGTCAAGTTATTGTTGATGTATATGGTGTGGATAAAAATACTGGTAAGAAGATTTTACAAAAGTATTCAAGAATTGCTGAAAATATAGAAAGTCAAAAAATGCAATTTTTTTTAAAAAAAGAAACTATAGATAATAACTCTAAAAAACTAAATGCCATACTGAAACGGAAAGAAAACTTACTTAAGCAAATACAAAAACATGAAGGATTTTTATTTGTCGACTTCCAAACAGTCCAATACCCCAATACCAAAGATTTATATACTACTATTGAAATTATTACTAAAAATGAGCCTTGGAGATTTAAATTCATACCGAGAAATTTTATTAACCATAACAGTAGACTTCTTTCGAAACTCGCTGCAGAGAGTGAAGTACAAGGAGATGAGGCGCGCGGAACCGCAGTGTACACGTCAGTACATGAGGATTCGAGCACTGAATCGACGAAGCAATTCACCTCTGCAGTAGAGTTTCGAAAGAAGTCTAGTCAAAAACAGGATTTAAAAACAACAGAGTTTCAAAATAAGTCTATCATACAAGACATGCTAGATTATGAGGAACTTGCAATGCAACTTGTAATGTCTAATCGAATTAGCAATAAACAAGGGAAATGCCCGGTTTATCATTGCATAGCACCTTTTTCACACCCAACCTTAAAACCATATCTAGCAAAATTTAATCTAGCAGCTATAAATCAACAAGACTTTATTATAGATACATTAGAACGAGATCCAGTACCAGAAAGAAGAGCCGCGGCTGCTTTTTTAATTGGCCACTTTAAGAATCCTAAAAAAATTATTAATGTCTTAATGCCTCATATTCAAGATGATAGCGATATTGTTCGTAACAATGTAATGCGGGTTTTGGGAATGACCATTGCGACAGCGAATATTCAAAATATTGACCCGGTCCCTTTTCTAAAACAACTTGACTCGCCTTTTGTAACTGATAGGAATAAAGCTCTATTTGTCCTATTAGCAATAGCAAATTCAGAAAATGGAAAACAACTGATATTAAAACACGGCTCGACCAAACTACTTAAAGTCCTGCATCTAAAGCAACCAAATAATCATGATATTGCGTATTTAATTTTAAAAACCATTAGCAACCAAACATATTCGGGAGATGATCTTATAAAATGGGAAAACTGGAACAAGAAAATTTCTTTAAGCAATGCACTAACACCTACCAAAAAGAAAATTTAGGGAAAATTTATAAAAATACTCCTATACCTTATGCAAAAATTACTATTAGTGTAATTGGTTTGACTTTCGCATTCATGCTTCTTGGAGTATTTGCTGAATTCAGTGAAAAATATGAAGTGCCTGGATTTCTTAATACTTCACTTGGCGTTGCACAAATCTATCCTCCTAGGAATGGTACAATCAGTTTATTAAAGGCAAATGAAGGAATGCATGTTAAAAAAGGGGATAAACTATTCATCATAAAATCTAACTCTAGCGCCAGTGAAATAGCCGCAAACAAAAACGAACTTACACAATTAAATATTCGTTACAAAATCACTAAAAATGAATTAAGTGTCAAAATCAATTATTTAAAAAAATTACAGCCACTATTAGATAAAAAATATATTTCTACCGGCACTTTTTTTGCTGCAAAATCGGACATTAACAAACTTAAAAATGAATTGCATCAAATTCAAATTGATAAAATTAAATATAAAAATAGCCTTGAGCACTCAATTTACTCGCCAATTGATGGAACAATCACTAATATTAAACGCCAAAATGGACAATATATTCATGAACATGACATAGTCTTAGATATTTTACCAAATAATTTTAAACTAGTTGCCCAGTTAAATGTGCCATCTTCGAAAATTGGCTTTATAAAAACCAATGATAAAATAGCAATTCATTTCGATGCCTACCCATTTAGACAATTTGGCGTAGCTTTGGGGAAAATATATAAAATTAGTCAAACAATTAGTGATTCCCATAATTCAAATATTCAAAACTCACCTGAGCATTATTATACTATTATTGCAAAACTAGACTCTCAGTCAATTACTATCCATGGTAAAAATTACCCTCTTCGCCAGGGTATGAATCTTACTGCAATTATTTTTGGAACTAAAAAGCCAATTTGGAAATGGATTTTTGACCCACTTATTAATCAAACTAGTGAGTTAAAAAATGCATAATATTAAACTTAAATTTACAAAAAATAAAAAGTTATCCATGATCTTACAAGATCAAGTTACTGAATGTGGGCATGCTTGCATTGCTATGATTAGCTTATATTTTGGTCATCAAATTGGTCTACCAGAAATTAGGAAAATAAATAGTCCTTCCTCACATGGTGTGTCCTTTAAACAAATTATCAACATTTTTAATAAACTAAATATAACAACTAGGGCTCTTAAAGTCCCAATTAATGAAATTCAATACATCAAAACCCCGGCTATTCTTCATTGGAATATGAATCATTTTGTAGTCCTTAAAAAAGTTGCCAAAAATGCTATCACTATTCATGACCCAGCATTTGGTGTAAGGACTTGTGGCTTGGAGGAATTTAAAAATTCTTTTACTGGATTTGTATTGGAGGTAGAAATTCCAATTGATTTTCAAGCGATTGCTATAAAAAAAAATATAAGTTTATTTCGAATCATTAAATCTGTTCCAGGAATAGATAAGTTATTTACTTATCTTCTTCTACTATCTGCAACTATTGAACTTTTAACAATAACAAATCCTTTGTTTTTACAGTATATAATTGATAATGTTTTAGGTACCAATAGTGCTAATAATCTATTTGCTATAAGCATGGGATTTATATTATTAGTATTTATAAGTAGCTTAGCCTTATTTACTAGAGAGCATTTAATCTTATATACAACGGCAAACTTTACTAAATATTTTGCAGACAGTACTTTTCAATATTTATTATCTTTACCTATAGAATATTTTACTAATCGCCATCAAGGCGATATCCAATCAAAATTTCAGGCTATAGAGCAAATTAAAGCAAAAATTAGTAGTGATTTTGTTAATACAATTTTAGATGGCATAACATTTAGCGCCACATTAATAGTTATGTTTATGTACAATAAAATTTTGGCGTTTGTTGTTATAAGTAGTCTGCTTTTGTATATTCTTGTGCGATTTATCTCTTATAGTTCTTTCAAAAACGACTCTACCTCAGCAATATATTTACATGCAAAAGCAACAAGTAGTTTTCTGGAAAGCACTCGGGCAATCGCTCCTATCAAATTATTCCTTAAAGAAAAAATAAGATTTACATCTTGGTGCAATAAGTACGTAGAAGCACTAAACTCCGATATAAAAGTCGCAAAAAAGCAAATTTTTTACAAAATATCGAATAATTTTTTATTTAACTTAGAACATATCTTTATTATCTGCATCGGTGCTTCTCTTGTATTAAAAAATCAACTTTCCATCGGCATGTTGTTAGCATTTTTAGCTTACAGAATAATCTTAATAACTAAGGCCACTGCTTTTATTCAAAATATTTTTGATTATCAGCTATTATCAATTCAAGTGAGTAGATTAAGCGATATTATTTTACAAGCCCCTGAATTTTCAGAATTTTCTAACTATATCTATTCATATATCACAGCTATCTTATCAATTGAATTGAAGGATATTTGTTTTCGATATCATGACGATGAAAGTTTATTATTTGAAAATTTAAATATTACTATTCAACCTGGAGAAAAAATAGCAATCACTGGAGCATCAGGCTGTGGCAAATCAACCTTATTAAAAATAATGATGGGGCTAATAAAACCAAGTTCTGGTAAAATTTTAATTAACTCCATACCACTCTCTTCTTTTAGCCTAAAAAATTACCGAGGAAAAATAGCGGCTGTGTTGCAAGATGATTCGCTATTTTCAGGTTCGATTCTACAAAATATCACATTTTTTGATGAAGAAATTGATTTTGAGTTAGTCTGTAGAGTTTCTAAAATTGCAGAAATTCACCATACTATAGTTAGCTTTCCAATGGGATATGAAACATTAATTGGTGATATGGGTTCTATATTATCTGGCGGGCAAAAACAACGCATCCTTTTAGCCAGAGCACTATATAAAAAACCTGACATATTATTTTTAGACGAAGCGACTAGTCATCTAGATAATCAGAATGAAAAGCTAATAAATTCAGCACTTAAAGATCTGAAGATAACTCAAATTATAGTCGCTCATAGAAAAGAAACTATAGCTATGGCAGATAGAATACTTAACCTTGATAAATCTCGCTGATCGGCGTTGGATTTAGAAGATTGTTAGGTATATACTTCTAAATACACAAGGACTTGTATCTAGTCATATGAAATCTTTAGATAACCCTAAATATTACCTAAACCGCGAATTTATGGCTTTAGAATTTAATGACCGCGTCTTGCAGCTTGCTGAAAATGTGGTACGTCTTGAAATTGATCATGATTGTCCAGAAGATATTATTAATTTTCTTTTACATAAATATCATCTCAGATATGATGATGTTTATCGTTGCAATGGGCCTGTTAATCTCCAACGCTTAATTTGGTTAATTGAACAATGCCAGAATGCTGCGTCTAAAGGCCAAGAATCAAGAATTATCCTTAAAGCTAATGGATTAACCGATGATAAAATTATTCAAGCATTATATCTTGCATCACAAAAAGGGGCTCATATTACCCTTATTGTGAGAGGTCCTTGTTGTTTAAAACCCAAAATCCCTGGGGTGTCCGAAAATATTCAAGTAATTTCAATCGTTGGTAGATTTTTAGAACATCATCGTGTTTATTATTTTAAATTTGCAAATGAAGAGTACTACTATTGTTCATCAGCAGATTTGATGGAACGAAATTTATATGCAAGAATTGAAATAATGTTTCCAATTCTAAGTGAAGCATGCCAGAAACGAGTTTATGATGAAATTCTTAAAAACTATTTAAAAGATAATACAAACACTTGGGAACTACAAAGTGACGGGCATTATAAACCAATAAGAGATGGCGAATATTCATGTCAAAACAAACTGTTGGAACTTTATAAAGCATGTTAATAACAAAAACTGGACTTTATGACTTTTTCAAAAAGCACTAAAAATTGTCGTCTTTGCGAACAAAGTGAAGCAATCTAGTGACGTTTAAGGGCTCTAGATTGCCTCACTATCGCTCGCAAAGACGCATTTTAGAATATGTCTTTAAAAAGTCATAAAGTCCAGAAAAAATATCTCTTGAAATTATGAATGAATTTTTTTTACCAGAAAAACTAAATGAAATAGTTAAAAAAAATAGAGAATGCCCTGAAATTGGATTTTTTGGGCCAAACTCCCATTTATGGAACAATCATAAATATGCTATTCGTGCCCTATGTTATCCACTTGCGGTAATTATCATAAATGCTAACCAAAATATTTTTAATGTGATTACAAGTTATCTTAGTGATCCGAATGAATTAGTAAAACATGGCCTTGCCAGACAAAAATATTCATTTAACTTTATTTTTGGTGATCTAACAACTGCCTGCAATGCAGCTAAAACTCTTCATGATATACACGCTAAGTTAGCCATCAAAGATAAAGAGCAAATAATTAATGCTAACAACCCTGAGTTAATGCTTTGGGTTTGGGCAACAATCTACTATTCCAGTAAGAAAATTAATGAATTATTTTTAAAAGAAATTTCCTTTAACGAGGAAACATATGCCGAATATAAATTATTAGCTTTGCTTTCCGGGGTGGATGAAAAAATTATTCCTAAGACCATGGAGGATTTTGATAAATATTTTATTAATTCGTTAAACTCAACAATTAAAGTTTCTAAAAAAACAAAAGATTATATAAATGAAATGTTTGATATTCCGATATTAGAGTTTATTTTACAGAAGAATCCAAATAAACTTCTAAGAATTCTATCTAATCCTATTAATAAATTAGTAAAGCAATTTTGCATTTTTGTTCTACCTTTATCATTAACTAAAGCTTATGATTTGTATTTGACTAAAAACGAACAAACAAAAATTAATAGAACTATTAAATTAATTGCTTTTATTCACCCATTATTGCCAAAACGAATAACCATAAAAAGCAAAGTATTAGAACTATATAATTCATTAAAAATCATAACCCAGGATTAGGGTCACTGCCAATTGTCAACTGCTTCTTCTAGGATAATTAGTGCCAGTGGCATTTTTTTGATGAAATTGCTAGAATACGCGAATTAATATTTATAGCGATTAAATCGAACTTCAAGGGCAACTAAATGAGCATACTCAATACAAACCAACTTAAAAACGGCATTAAACTAATAATTGATAGTGCACCATGCACAATTATTGAATGTGAGTTTGTTAAACCAGGAAAAGGGCAAGCATTTACCAGACTAAAAACTAAAAACTTAAAAACTGGTCGTGTCGTTGAGCGCACATATAAAGCTAACGATACTTTTACTGGCGCGGATGTAAATGATATTGAACTACAATATTTATATAATGATGGTAGCTTCTGGCATTTTATGGATCCGACTAATTTTGAACAATATGCTATAAGCAATGAATGTGTTGATGAAGCTGCCAAGTGGTTAAAAGAGCAAGATCTTTGTACCGTTGTTTTATGGAATAATGAACCTTTAAGCGTAACTCCTGCTAATTTTGTTACTCTTACAATTACTGAAACTGACCCAGGCTTAAAAGGTGACACATCTGGCGGTGGTGGTAAACCAGCTACTTTGGAAACAGGAGCTGTTGTTCGCGTTCCTTTGTTTGTACAAACTGGTGAAATTATTAAAGTTGATACAAGAAATGGAGAATATGTCTCCCGGGCTAAAGAATCCGATTAACCCCACTGCCATTAAGTTAAGGAATTCCGTTCGGGTTGAGGAGCCGTCTCAGCCAGAACGGATCGCAGTAAATTTGCACATATATCCATTAACTTAATGGCAGTGCCGAGTAACCCGGGTAACAAATGGTCTAGTGCTGATTACCTCGATTACGATAACCATGGTTATCGCCTGTGTAAAAATAATACCTTGGATTCCAAAACGAAGGTCCATATCCATCATCATATGTCCCATATCCATCATATCCAACCGTGTATCCAGTATATCCTGGACTATAGTCGGCATAATCAGGCGCATCTTCAAATTGAACGGTGTTAGCGCACCCATTTATCGTCGCTAAAGTTAAGATGACAAATAAAGTACAAGTTTTATTATTCACGTTCATATCCTTTATCAGTCTGTGTACTTAAAGTATATGACGTGTTTTTAATAACGGCAAATTATTATTACAATAGACTTTTTGCATAACCTGTAGACTGGACTTTATGACTTTTTAACCTAGGCATGCATTAACATATCTATTTGTTGAGTCAGCTCAGAGTAACCTGCTTCTACATTAATGAAGTTTCTATCAGCTAAAAATATAGATAATGAACCATCATCAGTTGCATTTGTTGACTGTAAAACCCCATTAAAATTCATTTTTGTAAGCCTAGTGAAGTCACTCATGTTAGTTAAAAAATAAAAATTCCTATAGAAATTTTCTTTATTATAATTAATTAAGCTCACATCTTTTTCTAAATGATTACCAGGTAAATAATCTTTTAAGGAATATGACTCATTATTATGTACAGCTATTATTTTTCCGCTCGGTAATAATTTTGTAATTTCTCCAGCAAATTTCCTGACTAATTTATGAGCTCCTACATCATAATTACCATACTCTGTTAATGTTTTTTTAATCCCTTCATCTGTGTATATTCTATTTGGATCAAATTCATACCGCTTTCCTTTTAAAGTAAAACAGATATTCCGTCCGCCTGGATGCACTAAAGTTATAATGCCACCTCCCTTTAGCCGAATAACTTGTCGCGCAGCTTTTAATGCCGTAACTTCGTTTTGGTGCACATGAATAAATGTCTTACCTGGGCCATTATTTTCCTGCAGTATTACGACGGTAGTATTACCTATGCGAAAATGATGACTAATGACTTTAGCATTTACCTTGGCCATAAAAGACATTAGCATTAATAAGATTAATAAAAAAAAAATTCGCATATATTAAACACCATGAGAAAAATTTCCTACCTATCTGGTTGCCACACATTATGATAATTCCTTTATTGCGAGGTACGAAGCAACCCAGTGAACATAGCTACGAACCCTGGTTTGCTTCGTACCTCGCAATGACGAATATGTGGCAACCACATAGGCAGGAAAAATTTTACATAGTGTATCGTTTTGTGTATAAAATTTCAACTAAATTATAACTTTAAGACAAAAATATAACTCTGTGCCACATTTTGGAGATTCCTCGCTACGCTTCTAACTAACTTCAACCTAGAAAAAGATCATATTGCTGATTATTTAAATTTTCTTATATAATTAGTCATTATTAATAATAAAGGTAAAAAATATGGGAAACATTTTTAATGTGTTCGGCCCTTCACCTATCAAGCCTATTGAAAAGCACATGCATAAAACTTATATTTGTGCCAAACAACTTTTACCTTTATTCGAAGCAGTGCTTGAAGAAAATTGGGAGGCTGCGGAAACTATCAGAGATAGCATCATAAATCTAGAAAAAGAAGCTGATGTTATAAAAAAGGACTTAAGACTGCATCTACCAACTGGGTTATTTCTTCCTGTTTCTAGAACGGATTTACTTGAACTTTTAAGAGTACAAGATAAAATAGCCAACAAAGCCCAGGACATTGCTGGTTTAATTATTAGTCGAAAGATGCTTATCCCCGTAGAAATTGCTGATCAGATAATTCCTTTCCTTAATCGTTGCCTAGACGCAGCGAAGCAAGCCTGTAAGGCAATAAATGAACTAGATGAGCTTCTAGAAAGTGGTTTTCGGGGAAGAGAAGTAACTATTGTCTCCGAAATGATTGTAACACTAGATAAAATAGAGCACGATTGTGATGAAAAACTTGCTGATATTCGGCATAGAATATTTCTAATTGAGAATAAATTTACTGCAATTGAAATAATATTTCTCTACAAATTAATGCAATGGATTGGCGATTTAGCTGATCATGCGCAAACCGTTGGTTCTCGTCTACAAATTCTTATTGCCAGGTAAAAAAATTAATGGAACATACTTTAATCTATATTATTCCCGCTGTTATTTTATGCTTTATGATGACTTGGGGAGTTGGAGCTAATGATCTTGCCAACGTTATGAGCACAACTATGGGATCACAAGCGATCACCATCCGGCAAGCTATAGTTATAGCAATCATTTTTGAAATAGCTGGGGCATTTTTTGGTGGTACCGGGGTTACCGAAACAATCCGTGATAGAATTATAAATATCAGTCAGCTTTCTGATAGCCCTCTTATTCTAATTGAGGGCATGCTGGGTGTTCTATTAGCCTGCACTATTTGGATGAATCTTGCTAGCTACTTAGGCGTACCTGTGTCTATTACTAACGCTTTAGTTGGCTCAATGGTAGGATTTGGCAGTGTTGTACTTGGCAACAATTATATCCACTGGAATCAAGTATCTCACATTGCAATTGGCTGGATAACCTCCCCACTAATAGCTGGCGTTTCAAGTTATGCTTTATTTATATCAATTCAACAAACTATTTTTGCAAAGGCAAATCCACTTGCAAAAGCTAAATTATATATGCCACTTTATCTTTTTTTAATAGGGTGTATCTTATCATTTTTTATTCTATTTAAAGGGTTAAAACATTTCAACATTCACTTAAGTAATCTACATAGCATACTTACCATGCTATCGACTAGCATAATTATCGTGATAATTGGCACAATTACAATTAGACGGATACCTGAAAAACAAATTATGAAACGACGCGATAACTTTCGGCAAATAGAACGTTATTTTGCGATTCTTATGGCTATGACTGCCTGTGCCATGGTCTTCGCACACGGTTCTAATGATGTAGCATTAACCGTTGGGCCTTTAACCATTATCTATACTTTAGTTCTAGACTCTCACCAGCATTTTAATGTTTCATTATACCCTTCTTGGATAATTTTATTAGCATTATTTGGAGTCATCTCAGGATTTTTACTTTATGGAAGAAAGGTAATTGAAACTGTAGGTAGCTCAATTACAACTTTAACTCCTAGTAGAGCTTTTGCTGCAACGCTCGCTGCTGCTACCACAGTTGTGGTTGCAACAAGTTTAGGAATCCCGGTTTCAGCAACTCAAACTTTAGTTGGCGCTGTTTTAGGCGTAGGGCTTGCTAGA
>Ga0155559_1047_pt1 | contig 40555 bp, 36 predicted proteins | sample RifCSPhighO2_12_FD_107216 | JGI IMG/M metagenome (GOLD analysis project Ga0155559, IMG submission 107216) | Legionellales bacterium RIFCSPHIGHO2_12_FULL_35_11
CCATAAAGTGGCACTGTGCCTGCTTAGAAATAGATTCCCGCCTTCGCGGGAATGACAGTGTTTTTCTTAACTTAATGGCAGTGATGCGTAGGCCCTGGGTAGGATTATCCTAGAAAAAGCAGTTGAGATCGTAGCGAGAAGGCCTACTGCTTTTTCTAGGATTATAGGTTATTGGTTTTTTTATTAAGGGGGATTAATGCGGTACTGTGCGTTATTTTTTCTTTTTTTATTATCTTTTATGGGAAATACCGATAGTGTAGGTACCAAGCAAATATATGGATATGCCGAAAAAATTACTATTTTAGATAAAAATTTAACTATGTCTGCGAAGCTTGACACAGGAGCAAATTCGGCTTCGTTAAGTGCAATTAAGATAAATGAAATTGAAGAAAATGGTAAGCAATACCTAACTTTCTTAGTGCCAACGAAAAAGGGCGCCATACCTTTTAAATGTGAGTTGGCTGGACAAGTAAATATAAAAACTAGAGCAGCCGAGTCGAAATTGCATCCTTTATTGAAGCATTTTATATTAAGACCAGTGGTTAAAATGAAAATTATGTTGGATGGCAAAGAAAGACTTATAAGGGTAAACTTGACCAATAGAAAACGGTTCAACTTTCCTCTTTTATTAGGGAGAGAAGCGATTATTTCTTTTTCAGGAATAGTTGATCCTCAATTAAAGTACACGGTTAAGAGCAAACAAAATTTACCTGCGGGCACTCGATGAAAGAGAATAATCAGCATTTATATGGTTTAATATTAGCCTTGCTTATTGCCGGGATTGGAATTTTTTTATATCGACATTTTGTGTTAGAAGTGCCGTTAGTAGACTCTGAGACCGTTGCCAGCTGGACTGTAGAAGCAAATCTGCATTTTACCCCAGAAAAAAATTCATCAGTTAAAGCTATTTTTATTATCCCTTATAAGCCACCTGGTTTTGCAATTATAGATGAGTATTTTGTTGCGCAAAATTATGGCATAAATACTAGTTTAAGTGGTTATAATAGACAGGCGACCTGGTCTCTCAGGCGTAGCAATGGGAGTCCACAATCTCTTTTTTATAGGGCCATTGTTCGGGAAGCAGAAAATCATGTTCAGCAGTTAGCTAGCCCGCCACGTATTAAGCATCAGCAATTAGAGGAAAATGAGCGCCTAGCCGTGCAAACTATTATTGAAAAAGCTAGACAATCATCTGTTGACATTCACACATTCGCGCAAGCAACACTTAAGGAACTTAATCATACAACTGGTGACGCAAAGTTACTGGTGAAAGAATACAATGAAGAACATATTATTAATGCGGCTATTCAAGTGTTAAATAGTGCAAATATTTTTGCCATGCCGGTTAAAGGTATTAGTTTAGCTCAGCAAAGCAAGGTAAATTTTAAAACTATGCTGGCGGTATTTAATGGTAAAGAATGGTTTTATTTTAATCCTAAAACTGGTGTCTCTGGTTTGCCTAATAACTTCCTAGCTTGGGAGTATGGTGATGAGGCAATGTTTGATGTAGTTGGCGGAAAGAAGCCGCAATTTACTTTAACAATTTCGCCAACCCCAATTAATGCATTAAGTATTGCAAAAGCAAGGGGGTTGCAGGCTGATTCGCAGTTGTTGCGTTTTTCTTTATTGCAATTACCAGTGCACGTGCAAGATACATATAAAATTTTATTAATGTTGCCTATCGGTGCGTTTATTATTTTATTAATGCGCAATTTTATAGGAATCAAAACTTTTGGAACTTTTATGCCGGTTTTGATAGCATTGGCTTTCCGAGAAACGCATGTAATTTGGGGTATTACCCTATTTACTTTAATTGTTTCACTAGGGTTAGCAGTGCGGTTTTATTTAGAAAAATTACAGTTACTTTTAGTTCCTAGACTTGCTTCAATCTTAACAATAGTAGTGCTGTTAATGATTGCTATTAGCGTATTTAGTCAAAATTTAAATATAGAGTCTGGTTTATCTGTAGCTTTATTTCCAATGGTTATATTAACTATGACTATAGAAAGAATGTGTATTACTTGGGATGAGCGGGGTGCTGGCGAAGCTCTTAAATCAGGGGCCGGAAGTATGGCTGCTGCGGTCGTTTCGTTTTGGATTATGAGTTATAATCCTTTACAGTATTTAATCTTTGCTTTTCCTGAATTGCTACTATTCTTGCTTGCATTAATTTTGTTTTTTGGCCAATATCGTGGTTATCGGTTATTTGAGCTATTGCGTTTTAAAGCATTATCTGTTGTGAAAACATGATAAATTTATATAAAAAATTGCTAAGTCAGGGCGTGCTTAGTATGAATCGGCGTAACGGAGATTATGTGTTGCGCTATAATGACCGCAAGCTTTATCCTTTGGTGGATGATAAGCTGAAAACCAAGCAATTAGCATTAAAGTCATCCATTTCAGTTCCAGATTTATACGAAACAATTGATACCGAGCATCAAGTAAAGCGAGTGGAGCAATTACTAAAGCCATATTCTGATTTTGTAGTAAAGCCTGCCCGTGGTTCTGGTGGGGATGGAATTTTAGTTATTACAAATAGTTTAAATGATAGATATCGGCAAATAAATGGCCGGTTTATGACCGTAAAGGAAATGAAATATCATCTATCAAGTTTATTATCAGGTGCATACAGTATAGGTAATCATCCAGATTATGCAATTATTGAGCGGCGCGTTATTGTTTCGCCTGTATTTTCAGAAGTAAGTTATGAAGGTGTTCCAGATATAAGAATTATTATTTTATTGGGTTATCCAGCTATGGCTATGCTTAGATTACCAACCAGGCAGTCAGATGGGAAGGCAAATTTACATCAAGGTGCGATAGGTGTAGGGATAAATCTGGCTACAGGGATAACTTTAAGGGGGGTACATCATAATGATATTATATCAGCTCATCCAGACACAATGAATGACATAAAGGGAATTACAATACCATATTGGGAAGAAATTCTCCAAATAGCAGCCGGATGTTATGAGTTAACCGGCCTTGGATATTTAGGGGTCGATATTGTTATTGACAAAGATCAAGGCCCATTAATGTTAGAGTTAAACGCTCGTCCCGGGTTAAATATTCAAATCGCCAATGGAGAGGGTGCATTAAAGCGCTATCAACTAATAGAACAAAAAGCCGCCGCCGGCAAAGAGTCAATCGCCAATAGAATCGAATTTAGTAGAAAAATGTTCGCTTAATTCGAGATGTATATTTTCAACTTGCAATTCCATGCAAAATTTAAATTTATTGCTATACTGAACTATATGGTTATGACTATGGTGAGAAAAATGACATCAAACAAATATCAGTTTAGCAATAATAATTGGATTAATTTTATACCAGGTTCGCTATTGTTATATAAAAAAATTAATAGCATAGATGAGGCAAGAGAAGCTAATATCTCAGCTAAAGCTTTATTCGATACTTTAAAAATAAGAGATGATTTGGTTAAATTTTACAATGGAAATTTACAGAAACGCGATGACAAGCAAGAGTTAAAGGATAATGCCTCACTAGAAGAAATTTGTGATAGATTTCAAACAACAGAACAAAGATATACTCTTCCAGAAGAACTATCATTAAAACTTACCTTAGTTCGCAAAGTCTTTAGCGATCACGTGAGTGAACCAGATAATAGCTTAGTCGGCTTATTTTCAAAGCTTAAAGATGAGGTTCCACATGATAAAAGAGCAGGCGTAGAAAGCATTCAAAGAAATGCTCAAGAGAAAGAGTTTAATAAACACAAAGAAACTGCCAAAAAAGAGTTTGAGATATACAGTAATTTGAATAAATTAAAAATCCTTCTAGCAGAAATTACACAAAATGACGAAGCAACGAAAGATGAACTAGATAAAATTAAACAATTAGATACATCTTACGAAGCCAGTATAAAAATTTTTCCAAATAGAAACTTTCCCTTTAAGATGAAACTTATTCCACCATCTTTAGCATCTCATAAAGCAACTGCAATAAATGCAGATAACAAAGAAGCTGTGACCGCGCTAAATTTTTTAGAAAACATAATTTCAACAAACGTGTCAAAAGCAGAATATGATTTAATTATAGACATGATGAAACAAAATGATTTTTTATCGCCATTTAAGGGATTTATTAAAAACAGGGGTCGTGAAAGACAATTTACTGAGTTTAGTCATAAATATGAAAAATCAATACTTAATGAAACTCGTACTCAAGAGAAAGAATATGTTGATGGAATAAAGCAATTAGAGCTGGTTATTGCCAATTTGGCTAAAACACAAAATAATTGGTTTAGTACGGAGCCTAGTATAAAAGAATTAAACTCGCTAGTTTCAAATATTAAAGTACTTAGAGCAAAAGATAGGGATCTAAATGAATTAACAGGATATATAGCTGATTGTTTCAAAGATGAAACACGTTTATATGTTAAAAGTTCAAAGGAAATACAGGAGATTAATAACAAGTTAAAACAAATTATAAAGAATAGTTCTTATTTTGAAAAAAGCTACCCGGAACATAATGAATATCGTAGATTATTGCTGAAAATTCGTGGTAATTTATTATATCACAATAATCCAGGATATAAGTTTAAATTTTTGGATAAATTTGGCCTAGCAGATAAAGATAGATTAACAAAAGAGGAAATTAGTAACCAGGCAGTCGGGTTTGATTTTAATGAATATATGTCGCGGATTAAAGACAATAAGTTTAGAAAACAATGGCTTGGACGAGGAAAGGCTACGGATGCTGAAATAAATTTAGCACTTAGGCGTTTAGATAACTTTATGGAAAGTCCTCATAATTTTGAAAATTCACAGGCTCTAATTGACATCATGGAGAAATTAGATATTGATTATTATACAAAATATAATATACAAAAATACATGGCCTATACATTTATTGGTATGATTATTGCAGCAATGATAGTTGCTTGTGTTTTATTCCCACCATTAAATGCACTTGTAGCTCCCTTCTTCACGAATGCTTTCTGGCACTCAGCCCTTAATTTAGGCGCTCCAGTTGCTGCGGCAAATCAGATAGCCTTGTTTTTTAATGAAAGTATCCCTCAATTTTTTGTATCTAGCTCAGAGTACTTTATAGGAGCGGCAGCAGCTACAGCAGTTTTTTCGTTTTTAGCGCTTAGAGGATTTAATTTAAAACTATCTGGTGATAATGACGCGAAGTTAGCTCCTGGCCTCAAAGAGGATATTATCATTAATGAGAGTAGCGATGAGAAGAGTAGCTATGAGACCAAAATGACTTTATCAAATAGTTCTGTGTTCTCCAAATCCGATGTAGATGTTAAGAACCAGCTCTCAACCACGGAAACTTTAAAAAAAACAACAGATTTTAGAAGAAAGTAGGCCATTGGTGACTATGCTAGGCCCTTCAAATTAGCCTTATTTTTTCTTGACATACGATACCGCTCATACTGAGGAGGCGCTAAAGCGCCTCCTCAGTATGAGCGGGCAACCCTGTGTTATACCGAAACAGATTATGAAATATTTTTTCGATAAATAACCGCAATATTACCGATTAGTTGAATAAAGTTTGCATCTAAACTATCACATAAAGCTATAGCCATATTTTTTCGCGCAACTTTATCATCAGCATTGACCTTCACCTTAATTAATTCATGGGCAAGTAAAGCTTGGTTTGTTTCCTCAATAACCGCGTTCGTTAATCCTTTTGAGCCGATAATAACTACAGGATTTAAATGGTGCGCTAGAGCTTTAAGATCTCTTTTTTCAAAGTTTTGCATAAAAATTCCAAATTAAATGCCAAATTATTGCACGTTTTGCTGTAAAGATACAGATAATTTTAGTAAAATATTTGTTTTTCAAATGAAAATTTATATGAAACGCTCAAATAGTAGTAAAAGATGGTTAGAAGAACATTTTGATGATATTTATGTAAAAAAAGCTCAAGCTGAAGGCAAGCGATCGCGAGCTATTTATAAACTACAAGAAATAGACTTAAAAGAAAATTTATTTAAACCAGGCATGAGTATAGTTGATCTCGGTTCAGCACCTGGTGGCTGGACACAATATGTTGCAGAAAAGCTTGATGGTCAAAAAGCCAATATTATCGCTCTGGATATTTTAAAAATGGAGCCAATTTCTGGAGCAAACTTTATTCAAGGGGATTTTACAAGCGATTCTGTATTAGAAAAATTAATGAATATCATCCCCGAACATTCAATTGATGTGCTATTATCAGATATGGCACCCAATATGAGTGGTAATAAGGAAGTAGATATTCTAAAGGCCATGTATTTAGCTGAAATAACTTTAGATTTCGGGCAAAATATGTTAAAACCAGGCGGAATTCTACTGATGAAAATATTTCATGGTGCGGGCTTTGATGATTTGGTAAAACAAATCCGCGGACAATTTAAGCGAGTAGTTATACGAAAACCTAAAGCATCCAGGCCTCGCTCTAGAGAAACCTATTTACTAGCAGTTGGTTATAAATTGTAGTAACTTTATTAGGGTTTGTTGGCAATTGATAGTGCAAGTCAAAAATCAGTATAATTTTTTTCCGCCTATCTGGTTGCCACATATTATGATAATTTCGTCATTGCGAGGTACGAAGCAACCCGGGGAACAGAGCACTGCCATTAAGTTAAGGATTTTGTCCTTCCCGCGAAGGCGGGAATCTATCCCTAAAGTGGCACTGTGCCTGCTTAGAAATAGATTCCCGCCTTCGCGGGAATGACAGTGTTTTTCTTAACTTAATGGCAGTGAGGGAACAGAGCTACGAACCCTGGTTTGCTTCGTACCTCGCAATGACGAATATGTGGCAACCAGATAGGCAGGATTTTTTTGACTGTGCAACCAATTGTCAACAGACCCTAAGCCTACTTCAAATTCAACAGAGGGTATTATTTTGAACGACATGGTAAAAAATTTATTTTTATGGCTGATTATAGCAGTTGTCTTGGTATCAGTATTTAGTAATTTTGGGCCAAATACTGCCGCATCGAATAAGATATCATATAGTCAATTTTTATCAGAAGTTTCTCAAGGACAAGTTAGCTCTGTAAGCATAGAAGACGACAAGATTATTCATGGTATTACCAAAAACAATCATAGATTTGTTACATATATCCCCGTGCATGACAATGCTCTTTTGGGGCAACTTCTTAAAAATGACGTTAATGTTCAAGGAGAAGAGAAGCAACAAGAAAGCTTCCTGTTACATATATTCATAAATTGGTTCCCAATGCTGCTGCTAATTGGCGTATGGGTATTCTTTATGCGTCAAATGCAAGGCGGCGGTGGCAGAGGAGCAATGTCCTTTGGCCGTTCACGTGCGCGATTATTAGGCGAAGATCAGGTTAAAGTTACTTTTGCCGATGTTGCTGGGGTTGATGAAGCAAAAGAAGAAGTAAAAGAATTAGTAGATTTTTTAAAAGATCCAACAAAATTTCAAAATTTAGGCGGTCGAATTCCCCGCGGAGTCCTTCTTGTTGGATCACCAGGAACTGGTAAAACTCTTTTAGCTAAGGCTGTTGCTGGAGAAGCCAAAGTACCATTTTTTACCATATCTGGGTCAGATTTTGTTGAAATGTTTGTTGGTGTGGGTGCCTCGCGAGTTCGAGATATGTTTGAGCAAGCAAAAAAACAGTCTCCTTGCATTATTTTTATAGATGAAATTGACGCGGTTGGCCGACATCGTGGCGCAGGTCTTGGCGGCGGGCATGATGAACGAGAACAAACACTTAACCAGCTTCTAGTCGAAATGGACGGATTTGAAGGCAATGAAGGGGTGATAGTTATTGCTGCTACTAATAGACCAGATGTATTAGACCCAGCTTTACTAAGACCTGGCCGCTTTGATAGACAAGTAGTTGTCAGTTTACCTGATATTCGCGGTCGAGAACAAATATTGGCTGTTCACCTGAAGAAGGTTCAAGTAGATAAAACCGTACAAATAGCACCTATTGCTCGCGGCACACCCGGTTTTTCTGGTGCTGATCTAGCTAATCTCGTTAATGAAGCAGCACTTTTTGCTGCTCGCGCTAACAAAATAAAGGTTGGGATGGAAGAGCTAGACAAAGCAAAGGATAAAATCATGATGGGCACTGAAAGACGCTCAATGGTTATGACAGAAGATGAAAAGAAATTAACTGCTTACCACGAGGCCGGACACGCAATTGTTGGTCTAGTTGTTCCTGAGCATGACCCTGTATATAAAGTATCAATTATCCCTCGTGGCCGAGCTCTAGGGGTCACAATGTTTTTACCAGAACAAGACCGATATAGTTATTCTAAACGGCGTCTTGAAAGTCAACTAGCCAGCCTTTTTGGTGGTAGAATCGCAGAAGAGCTAATTTTTGGATTAGATAATGTAACAACTGGTGCATCCAATGATATAACCAGAGCAACAGATATTGCACGCAAAATGGTTACTCAATGGGGGCTTTCTGACTTAGGCCCATTAACATTTGGTCAAGAAGAAGGTGAGGTATTTTTAGGTAAAACTGTTAATCAATCAAAAGAAATATCTGACAATACTTCTCAGAAAATTGACGCCGAAGTTGCTAAAATAATTGATCGTAATTTTAATGCTGCATACAAAGTATTAAATGAAAAAATGGATATCTTGCATCTTATGGCAGCAGCATTAATAAAATATGAAACTATCGATGCCAACCAAATTAATGAAATTATGGCTGGAAATGAACCAACTCCTCCTGATGACTGGGGTAAAATTAGTTTAGAAGAGGACGATAACCTTGCGAAAAAATCTTCTAAACCTAGAAAAACCACTACTACTAAAAAGAAAACAATCCAGGATGATAAGGCACCAGAGTTGTAATTCTTACAACTCTGGAAAAAATGAGTGCTGTATGAACCAAACTGAACTACTAAATTGGCTTAACTCCTATCAAGTAAACGCCTCTAAACCACTTGTGATGGGAATAATAAATTTAACTCCTGATTCATTCTTTGATAAAAACAAACATACAAATATTGATTTAGCATTAGATCATGCAAAACAAATGATAGATGATGGTGTAGATATAATAGATATCGGTGGCGAATCAACAAGACCTGGGGCACAACCTATCTCGCTAGATGAAGAGCTAACTCGCGTAATTCCATTTATCGAAAAATTAAGAAAACATAATCAAGACATTTGTATATCTATAGATACCTACAAACCAGAAGTTATGCGACAAGCCATTCATTCCTCGGCAAATATGATTAATGATATCTATGCTCTGCAAAAATCTAATGCTTTACAAACAGCAAAAGAATTAAATGTACCAGTTGTACTTATACATATGCAGAATAATCCAACTACAATGCAAATAAATCCAAATTACTCAAATGATATTACCGATGATATTAATGATTTTTTCACACATCGTATTACCGCTTGTCTTAATACTGGTATAGAGCGCCTTAACTTAATTCTAGATCCTGGTTTTGGGTTTGGGAAAACTATCAAACATAATCTAAGTTTGCTTCTGGACTTGATAAAATTCAAAAAACATAATTTACCTATATTATTAGGGGTTTCTAGAAAAAGTACGCTAGCTAGCATTTTAAATAAGAAAACAGAAGATTTATTAGCTGGTAGCCTTACAATGGAAACTTTTGCTATCATGCAAGGAGCATCTATTTTGCGTGTACATGATGTATCCGAAACAAAAGATACGATAGCAATTCTCAATGCTATTAATTCAAGGAGTGAAATTAATGAGTGATAAGCTATATTTTGGAACCGATGGCATTCGCGGAAAGGTTGGTTCTGAAAAAATGAATCCCGAATTTATCTTAAAACTAGGCTATGCTGTTGGGCGTGTTCTTGCAAACAGCCATAGAAAAAAGGTACTAATCGGAAAAGACACTAGAATATCAGGCTACATGTTAGAATCGGCTCTAGAAGCTGGGTTATCTGCTGCTGGAGTTGACGTTAGATTGCTTGGTCCTATGCCTACACCAGCCATTGCCTACTTAACTCAAACTTTAAGAGCAAACGCAGGAATTGTAATCAGCGCCTCGCATAACTTCTATGAAGACAATGGCATTAAATTTTTTGCAGCTGACGGCTATAAACTAGGTGATGATATAGAAAGAGCCATTGAAAGAGAGATGGCAAAAAAAATGACCGTAGTCTCTTCTGCAAATCTTGGTAAAGCATCTAGAATTCATGATGCTCCTGGAAGATATATTGAATTTTGTAAATCTACAATTCCCTCGTTAACTAGACTATCACCGTTAAAAATTGTTGTTGATTGCGCACATGGTGCAACCTACCATATTGCACCGAAAGTTTTTGCTGAGCTGGGTGCTGAGGTTGTTGCGATAGGCGACAAACCAGATGGATTTAACATTAACGAAAATTGTGGTTCAACAAATCCAGATCTATTAAAACAAGAAGTCTTAAAAAATAAGGCTGATATAGGAATAGCATTGGATGGTGATGGTGACAGAATAATTATGATTGATGCTGAAGGTAATACTATTACCGGCGATCACATCATATACATCATAGCTAAAGATAGAAATGCTCGGGGACTATTAAATGGTGGTATTGTTGGCACACTAATGAGCAACTATGGTCTTGAAAAAGCTATCCTTGAAATGAACCTATCTTTTCTACGCACCCGAGTTGGCGACAGATATGTTTTAGAGGCCCTAAAAGAAAAGCAATGGAAAATTGGCGGTGAGCCTTCGGGGCATATTGTTTGTCTTGATAAAACTACTACTGGAGATGGAATTATAGCAGCCTTACAAGTTTTAACGCTGATGATTTTACAAGAAAAAACCTTAAAAGAACTTACGGAAGGTTTAACTCTACTACCACAATCACTACTAAGCTTAAAAACAAATATGGCAAATCGCCTAGCACAAGACCCACAGGTTTTAAATGCTGTGCAAATTGTCCATTCTGAATTAAATAGCAATGGCCGTGTTCTACTAAGACCTTCAGGGACTGAACCAATGCTTAGAGTTATGGTTGAAGGCATCGATCTTAAAAAAGTACAAGGCTATGCTGAAAATATTGTGAGTGAAATTAAGAGAATCGAACAGCAGCTAGGACTAGAGTTGTAAGTGCTTAGGGAGTGAAACTATGCGACAAAGAATTATTCTCGGTAATTGGAAAATGAATGGTGATTCATCCGCTATTACAAATTTATTAAACGATATATTGAAACAACTATCACTAACTATTGACTATCAATGCGCTGTTTTTCCACCTAGCCCATATCTTAACATAGCTAAAGAAATTTTAATAAATACGTCTATTATGTATGGTGCACAAAATGTTTACCCTGCTAACAATGGGGCGTTTACAGGCGAAATATCTGGACCAATGCTTGCCGATCTTGGATGCAAATATGTATTAGTCGGCCACTCTGAAAGACGGCAGTTATTTCATGAAAGCAATGAATTTATTGCGCAAAAATTTCATCATGCAAGAGATTCAGGGATTGTACCTGTTTTATGCATAGGTGAAACTTTAGAAGAAAGAGAAAATAATTTAACAGAAAAATCATTAGCCAAGCAACTTTTAACTATTGTTAAAAACAATAATTCACATGACAATCCTTTTGAAAATTGTATTATAGCATATGAGCCAGTCTGGGCTATTGGAACTGGCAAAACTGCAACTCCAATTGAAATACAAGAAGTCCACGCATTCGTACGTAATTTAATAGCGCAATTTGGTGAAGTAAATGCCGAATTATTACCTATTATTTACGGTGGAAGTGTCAATGAAAAAAATTGTCTTGAAATATTCAATATGCCCGATGTAGATGGCGGATTAATCGGCGGCGCATCATTAGATGCGGAGAAATTTGCGGAAATTGTTAAACCTAGAAAAAGCAAATAAGGGACCCTAATGTAAATTAGAGTCATCGGAAAATTTAGTGGCATTGTTATCTTCGCAACCGAACTGATAAAACTCTCCTCGCATTGCTTGCAAGACACATTGTAAATTTAGAAAATGTTGGCTTAACTCCAAATATAAATCGGCCGCCGCATTTTTTTGTAACTCACTAGCACTTAGGTAAGCAAGCTTACCCATATCTGTATAATATTCTATAGAAAGATTACGCTTATCTATTATTCCAGGAAAAAGACCGCTTAATAATAAGCTTTTATCACCAACAGTCTTTAATTTTTCAACTTGTTTTTTTCCATCTAGATGCATTGATTCTAAAAAATCAATAGCAACAACTGATTCTGTTAATTGAGGATTTTGACTAAACCTTTGTAATAGAAAAACTAAATAACTTTCTGTATTTTCATTTAAAGCAAGCTGACTTGCCGCTTGCGCTTCATTTACTAAAGCATACCATTGACTAATATCTGTAGGATGTAAAATTAAGTTTTTCATATTAGGCCCATCCCTTTTAAATCAGGTTAAGGGGCGTTTACTAAATAACCACTGCCATTAAGTTAAGGATTTTGATTCCTGCGAAGGCGGGAATCTATCCCTAAAGTGGCGCTGTGCCTGCTTAGAAATAGATTCCCGCCTCGCAGGAGTGACAGTGTTTTTCTTAACTTAATGGCAGTGGTTATTTAGTAAACGTCCCTAAGTTAATTGTAGCAAAAATATTAATTATAACCATAGCTTATATAGTATCTTGCTTGAATTAATTTTTTATTGCGTCTGTTGACAGAGAATAATTTTTTTTATACTATGTTTACCTTTAAAAAAATCAATTTACAGGTTTAACATGAAACGTACTTTTCAACCAAGCAATCTAAAGCGCAAGAGAGACCACGGTTTTCGTGCTCGTATGGCTACTCGTTCTGGACGGTTGGTACTTAAGCGCCGCCGGGCAAAAGGACGGAAACGACTATCAGCGTAAGTGAACAATTTTAGTAAATCACAAAGACTCTTAACTAAAATAGATTTTGACTTTGTATTTAGTAGAGCTAAAAAAATATCTACTAAATACTTTGTAGTACTGTATCGTGATAATAAAATAAGCCATTCAAGACTTGGCATAATACTTGCCAAGAAAATGGTGCCAAAAGCACATGACCGAAATAAAATTAAAAGACTAATAAGAGAATCATTTAGAACTAATAAAATTAAACCGGTAGATATAGTATTTCTAGCAAGACCAGGACTTGCAAAAATTACAAATCACGAATTTATTAGCAGTATAGAGCAAGCTTGGAGCAAGATATAACGTGGAGTCGTATGCGATTATTAATTAAATTATTAATTAAAACGTACCAATTACTAGTTAGCCCGCTTCTACCCTCATCTTGTCGTTTTCATCCTAGCTGTTCAGAATATACCCTGCAAGCCATTAAAAACCATGGGGTTTTTCGAGGCTTGTGGTTAAGTTGTTGTCGCTTATTACGCTGTCATCCATGGGGTAATAGTGGCTATGATCCAGTACCTAACAAAGAGAAACATTAATGGATATTAAACGTGTAGTTTTATTCGGTGCATTAGCATTCGTTGTTTTTTCATTATGGAGTAATTGGCAAATTGATTATCCTACGCCTACTGCTACTCACCAAACAACAGTGACTTCAGAAAGTGATGGCATGCTGCCAAGTATGACGCATAGTTCTAATTCCGAAACTAATAACGTCATCCCAACAACAAATAAAATTAGTTCAGATGATAACATAAATATCAAGACCGACGTTTTAACCATACAAATTGATAAAAAAAATGGCAATGTCGTTGCTGCAAAGTTATTAAATTATCCTGCAAGCACAACTGAAAAAAATAAACCATTCACCCTTTTAGAAGACAATCAAAATGGCGCACAATATGTAGCAAATAGTGGGTTGTTTATTGTTAACGATCAAAATGTCGAATTGACAAATATTAATTTTGCTACTGATAAGCAAAATTACAGTATGGCAGAAGATCAAGATAAACTAGTTATCAATCTAACTGGCAAAACTGACAATAGACTAGATGTCATTAAAACTTATACTTTGCAAAAAGGGAGTTATTTAATTGACATGGAATATAAAATTATCAATCAAGGCAGTAGTGAATGGAATGGGTATATGAATACTCAGTTATTAAGAAGCTCACCAAAAGAAGATAAAACAAGCATGTTCCATATGGGATCTTATACTGGTGCATCTTATTCAGTTCCTGGTCAAAGCAGATATAAGAAGCTATCTTTCAAGGACATGACTAAAAATAATTTAGACGTTGATGCGCATGGTGGGTGGATTGCCATGCAGCAACATTATTTCCTAACAGCATGGATTCCCAATGTTAACGATAATAATCGATTCTATACAAGAAACCAGCGTAACGACTACACAATTGGTAATATCAGTCCTGAAATAAAAATTGCTCCAGGAAAATCAGCAAATATCAGCGCAAAATTATATCTTGGCCCTGAAATTACTGATATTTTAAAAGGAATATCTCCAGGGCTTGATTTAACGGTTGATTATGGTTGGCTATGGTTCATTTCTCAAATTCTATTTTCTGTAATGAAGTCAATCTACAGTGTAGTAGGCAACTGGGGATGGGCTATTGTTTTAGTAACAGTCATGATTAAACTAGCATTTTATAGATTATCAGCTAAAAGCTACAAATCTATGGCTGGGATGCGTAAGTTACAGCCAAAATTACAGGCCTTAAAAGATAGATATGGTGATGATAAAGCCAAAATGAGCCAAGCAACTATGGAGCTGTATCGTCAAGAAAAGGTTAATCCTCTTGGAGGATGTTTACCAATTTTAATTCAAATTCCAGTATTTATAGCTTTATATTGGGTATTGGTTGAAAGTGTCGAACTACGGCAAGCTGGTTTTATTTTTTGGATTAATGATTTGGCATCTCCAGATCAATACCACGTATTACCAATAATCATGGGTTTAACTATGTTTATTCAACAAAAACTAAACCCTGCACCACCTGATCCTATTCAAGCTAGAGTAATGATGCTGCTACCAGTGGTATTTACTATATTATTCTTAAACTTCCCTGCTGGCTTAGTTTTATATTGGACAGTTAATAATAGCTTATCCATCTTACAACAATGGTATATTACACGTAAGTATGGTGAAGCAGCTACTCCTAAAAAATTAGCGTCTGCCAAATAAATGGATACTATTGTTGCAATAGCTACGCCACCTGGTCGAGGTGGCGTAGGCATTGTAAGAATATCTGGTAAATTAGCATATGCTATCGCTTTAAAAATTACCAAAAAAAATGAAATTATTGCAAGACAAGCTTATTACCTGCCATTCTATACCCAAAATGATGAACTCCTAGATAAAGGTCTAATTTTATCTTTTAAAGCCCCGCATTCATTTACTGGCGAAGACATAATCGAGCTCCATGCACATGGATCCCCTATAGTTTTAGATAATATAGTAAAAGAATGTATTACGTATGGTGCAAGAATTGCTAAACCAGGCGAGTTTAGTGAGCGTGCATTTTTAAATGACAAAATTGATTTAACTCAAGCCGAAGCAATTGCTGATTTAATTGATGCAAGCTCAACAAAAGCCGCAACATTAGCGCTTAGATCTCTCCAAGGAGACTTCTCAAAAAAAATTATAGAGATTTCTGATAAAATTGTTCACTTAAGATTATACGTTGAAGCAGCTATAGACTTTCCTGAGGAAGAAATTGATTTTTTAGGTGATGGTAAAGTTCTAAAAATGCTACAAAAAATTATTTTAAAAATCAGCACTACCAAGGATACTGCTCATTCAGGAGCTATTTTACGTGAAGGTCTTTCTGTTGTGATTGCTGGAGCACCAAATGCTGGTAAATCAACCTTAATTAATCTACTCGCAGGCCAAGAAGTAGCAATTGTAACGGATATAGCTGGGACGACCCGCGATGTTATGCGTCAGCATATTTTACTAGACGATATTCCTATCAATATCATTGATACAGCTGGGTTAAGAGACACTCAAAATATCATTGAGCAAGAAGGAATTAAACGAGCATTAGATGAAGTCAGTAAAGCTGATTGTGTTTTGCTACTAACAGATATAACTGATCTAACGCATATCGCAAAACTAAGTAAAGACCTTTCTGAAAAGCTACCTAAAAATACCCCTATAATTCATGTTTTCAATAAAATTGACAAAATTAATAACTTAGATGCAATTAGTTTTGACAGCACAATTAACAAAGAAAATGTGATTTTTATTTCAGCTAAATTAGGCAACGGGATTGAGTTACTATCAAATAAAATCAAAGAAGTAGTTGGTTACTCTCCTGCAGAGGGACAATTTTTAGCAAGAAGAAGACATATTCAAGCATTAGATGCAGCTTTACAATTACTAATTAATGGTGAGCTGCAATTAACTGAACACCGTGCTGGAGAGCTATTAGCTGAAGACTTAAGACTAGCTCATCAAGTATTAGGTGAAATAACTGGGGAGTTTAGTTCAGATGACTTACTTGGTGTAATTTTCGCAAATTTCTGTATTGGAAAATAATTATTTCAAAATCCCTATTGCCAATATGAAAAAACAATGGTAAGTTGTTATTTTTAACTAATTGTTTAATTTTTCGATAGGTGATGTATGACGTCTGAAGCTGATGTGTTATTTTACAAAAATTTTGTTGCGTTAGATAAAACCAATTCGACCGAAGAAGCGCTGCAAAAGCAATATAACTATACAGCGGACAACTACTTTCATGCCAAACTTGAATATGACCTACTAGATGAAATTAGGAAAGATCCTTTATTTGAAAGAAAATCTCCTTTAGTTAAAGCACTAATAAAAAGCCAATACGCAAAAAGAACCGAATTCTTACTTTTTAATGCTGAAGGCGCTAATCTTGCTGATAAATGGGAGTATCAGAAAAGACTACGCGAAATTAATCCACAAAAGGAACAAGTATTAGCGTCGACTGAGCCAACCACAGTTGAAGAAAAGTGTAATACGGCAGCAAATGAGTTTTTAAATGGAAGCGGAAGATATAATTTATTTCGCTTAAGCTACGTTTTTTCAAGAAATACTTTAAGGGCATTGCTTAGCTACTTAGCACAAGTAGTTTCTACCCTATATCGCTATGTGAACATAGCTATTCTAGAAATACCTACTTTAACTTTTAATTTAATGAGCGTTCTGTTATTTGCGGCGCAACTTTTAGTTGATGGGATTGAAATATTTAGACATAAATTCCTTCCAACGGAAACAGAAAAAACATATGAAAATAGAGCAACGCTTGAATTTTGGAAAAGATATACCAGAATAATCAATGCATTATGGTGGGCAACGTTTAACCTTATTACCAACTTTCCATACCTATTTAGTATAGCTCCTGGGATTGCAGATTGGATATTAACAGGCGTCTTATTTTTTGATGTTCTATTCTTACTTGTTATTCTAAAAATTGAGCTTGGGTTCTTAGATAAGAATCAGCAGTGGCTTGCCAAACAAACCAGAGAGGAAATCCAAAAAGTTTCCTTAGAAGATCTAGAAAGAGAAATAACTCAAGCCAAATCTTATCTTTCTGAAAATGAAAAAAATGAGCTATCTAAAATAAATGAAGAGCAGATGAGAACTGCATTTTTGGAAATGTATGAACCTCTGGCAGAAAAAAACTTATGCCATAAAGCTGCTGATACAGCAAAACTATGCTTATTTATTGCAGCAACTTTATTATTTATCGCAAGTTTAGCATTAGTGTTGTCTGTTGCATCACCTATTACTGCAGCAATAGGCTTTTTCGCCTGTGTTATTGCTGTTTCCATGATATTATCTGGAAATAATTTTGCAGCCTTCGTATCAGCACGAACTGCCAAAATTCTTGAACAAGAAAAGAGCGATAAAAGTTGTGTAGGCATACGTCAAAAAGCAGAAAACCAAAAACTAACAGAATTTTATAAATCTATCGCAGAGCATATAATAATGCCAATGTTAATAGTAGGATTATTTACCATTAATTGGCCTGCCGCCCTTGCTGTATTATTAACTTACATAATTGTGAAAAATCAAAGTTATATTAATAATTTTATAAATGACAAATTTGGTATGCAGAATGGTCCTAACAAAAAAGGAGGATATTCTGAATTACAAAATAAAGAAACTACAGATAATAATAATGCAAGCATGGCCTATACGCACTGCCATTAAGTTAAGGATTTTGTCATTCCCGCGAGGCGGGAATCTATCCCTAAAGTGGCACTGTGCCTGCTTAGAAAATAGATACGCCTTCGCGGGAATGACAGTGTTTTTTTTAACTTAATGGCAGTGGGCCTACGCATGAATAGTTTACAATGTAAACATAAAGGAATACATGCCGTCATTGCGAGCCTTTATACAGGGCCTGAAAAACGTTCCGAACTAACTTGCACTCGTCTTTGCGAACCGTAGGTGAAGCAATCTAGTGACTTTAAGGCCGCTGGATTGCTTCACCTACGGTTCGCAAAGACGAATAACTGATTAATTTACGTACAAATTGTGAAGTTAGTTAAGAGGTACGAAGCAAACCATGGTTCGTAGCTCTGTTCCCTTGGGTTGCTTCGTACCTCGCAATGACGAAATTATCATAATATGTGGCAACTGGATAGGCGGGGATATTTATACAGGACTATAACTAATATGTTTAATTTTCAAAAAATATCTTTTGACAATGCATTGCATTTTTGCCTAGTCGGCTTGTTTTTTGCAACCCCGATTAGCTCTTCAGCAAAAAGTATTTTTCTTATATCATCAGTGATAATTATTATCCTTAATCCTGTAACAAGAGACATCCTAAACTCATTAGTCCGACAAAAATATTTTATAAGCATTGTATTGTTAGTTTTATTCGCTGGATTAGCTGCCTTCTGGAGCCCTGCATCTATGCCAGAAAAACTATTAGTACTAGAAAAATGGAGCAAACTACTTTACCTGCCAATTTTAGTGGCAGGACTTTATAATCTAAAAACTAGATCTTCGGCGGTTAATGCGTTTTTAGTTGCCATGTTTTTAACATGTTTATTATCAATATATATGCATTTAACTGGAAAATGGCAGGTTGGAAAAATTACTGCGGATAGCGTATTTAGAAATCATATAATGACCGGAATAATGATGGCTTTTGCTACATATTTATCTGGAATTATGTTTTTGCAGGCTAAAAATTATCAACGCCTCTATTTTTTAGTCCTAACTGCGTTATTTAGCTATCAAATTCTATTTATAAATCAAAGTAGAACTGGGTATGCTATATATTTTCTCTTAATGTCACTCTTGGTAGTACAAAAATTGAAGTTTCGTGATGCAATTCTTGGTTTAATGTCACTTTGCCTTATCTTTGGTGCTAGCTTATTTTTTAGTGCTACACTAGCTTCCAGAGTAGGATTAGTATATCAAGAAATAGCTAACTATAATAAAGATAAAAATAGTCCTATCGGTTATCGTATTCAATTTCATCAGTTCGCCGAAAATCTCATGCAAAGACATCCAATTATTGGCAATGGCACTGGAAGCTTTACATACTTATTCAAAAATGAAAATCCTGTACCTGCTTGGACATCAGATCCAACGCACTCAGGAAAGCTACTAGAGCCACATAGCCAATACTGGTTTGTGGCTGCAGAATTAGGTGGCATTGGAATATTACTATTTGGAATATTTTATTTTGAACTATTATTTAGGTTTTGGCGTTTAGGCAATATGGCTCCTGTTGCAATATCTTTATTTTTAGTTTTAATAGCTGGAAATTTTACTGACTCCCTATTATTTTATTCCGGATCTGGTTATTTTTTCTTAATGTTTTTTGCCCTATTCTTAAGTGAAAAAGTACTGGAACCAAGAGAGATTAAATCTTTCCTGCCTATTCGGTTGCCACAGATCATGATAATTTCGTCATTGCGAGGTACGAAGCAACCCAGGGAACAGCGCTAAGAACCCTGGGTTGCTTCGTACCTCGCAATGACGAATATATGACAACCGAATGGGCAGAAAAATCTCAAAATTTGCAAAAAAAACCAAAATTTCAACATTGTTTAACCTAGAAAAAACAGTTGAGCTCGTAGCGAGAATGCTTTTTCTAGGTTAAACTAATTAATTACAGGTATTTTAATGTCACACCGTCCTAGAAAACGCTTTGGTCAAAATTTTTTACAAGATGAAAGGGTTATTAATACTATTGTAAAAGCCATGGCTTTAAAAAAAACTGATAACGTAGTTGAAATAGGGCCAGGGCTAGGTGCCATAACTAAACCGATATTAAAAATTTTAGAATCACTAAAAGTTATTGAAATTGATAATGACCTTGTTGCTTTATTAAAAGAAAATTCTGAATTTAATAATTTAATAATTATAAATCAAGACGTATTACAGGTTGATTTTTCGAATCTAGGGGAAAACTTGCGAGTCATAGGTAATTTACCTTACAACATATCTACACCTCTACTTATAAAATTACTAGGATTTACTGATAAAATTAAAGATATGCATTTTATGATCCAAAAAGAGGTGGCGGACAGAATTGCTGCATCTCCTGGATGTAAAACTTACGGTAGGCTAACCGTTATGATTCAATGCTTTTATGATGTTGAAAATATTATTGATGTTGAGCCACATGCTTTTTATCCAGCTCCAAAAGTCCAATCAACGGTGATAAGACTAACTCCACATAAAATACCTCTAATTAATAAAAATAGTTTTTCTAACTTAGAAAATCTTATCCGGCAAGCTTTCGCGATGCGTCGTAAAACAATAGCAAATAATTTGAAATCTATAATTAGCGCGGCTGATCTCCAAACTTTAAATATTGATCCAACAACTAGACCAGAACAAATTTCTATCAATGATTACCTGAAAATAGAGAAATTTATTTCCAAATAGAGTATACTTTCCCCTATTATATTGAGGAAATGGAGAGCCATATTGTTCAGTAAAGATAGATCCCAAAAAATCCCTTCTAATCTAAAACCTATAAAAGACTTAATTGCGACCGAAGATCCTAATATTGCAATTCAAGATAATAAATATAAAAAATTAATTTCTAATATTAAAAGTTCTATTGGTTTTAATAATACCGAATTTGAACTGCACGTTATCCCTTTAATTTTAAAAACATTTAAGTATTGCCAAAAATTACCTGAATCATCCATGTACTATGCAAATTTAGGTGGCTTAGTTGACTTAGCGATAAATCGTGCGGAAGCTGCTCTTGGTCTTATGCGAAATATATTGGTTATCGAAGATAATAAACCTCCAAGTGAAGAACAAAAATTATGGCTATATGCCATGTTTTCTGCGGCCTTGTTACAAGGCCTTGGTAAACTTTACACAGACTATAAAATTAATCTTTTTGATAAAAATGGCCAATATATTAAATGCTGGCAACCTCTCTTGGAAAGCTTTGTTAGCATTAGTGATTATTATGACTATGACCTATTAAGAGGCGATGATTATGACCTACGAAATAGCATCACCCCACTAATTGCTAGACGAATTATGCCAAAATCAGGATTTGAAAAAATTTTATCTGCATCAGAAGTATTTGCTACATGGCTTGCATTATTAAGAGAAGATAAAGATTCAGCTGGTCCATTAGCGGCTATTCTTGATAGAGCTAACGCCATAGCCATGCAAAGATATCTAAATAGTTTTATTGAAAAATTTGGTTTACAAGAAGGTAGAGGAAATAGACTAGGTACTTTTATAGATAATAAACAAGAAAACTCCCCTGAAAAAGAACTTCTTATTGGCGCTGAGTTTTTAGCTTGGCTTAATGAAAGCTTAAAAACTGGGAAAATTATTCTTAATCAACCTCCTTTTATGATTGAAGTCAAAGAAGCTAGTGTAATTTTACATCCAGAAGTATTAGATGTTTTTATGCAAGAACATAAAAAACTAAAAAATAGAGTCGCGATTCAAAAGTCATTTTTAGCATGGAATATGCATTTATTAACGGATGCAGCTAAGGAAACTATTTCACAAAATAATAAAAATAATCAGACAAAAATAGAGCTAAATAAAGCAATTTTACCTGATAATGTTAAAATATATGATGCGCATACGAAAAAAATAGCATCTGTATCTTCTTTAAATTTAGTTCATAATATACATAACTATAATCAAAATAATAAAATTAATTTAAGTTCATCTATAGAAAAACTTTCTACCGCTGGAAAATGGGTTTCAGGAGAACAAAATGTCACAAATCTGCAACATCAATCAACACACAAGGTATGATTATGCAATCGGTGACATACAAGGATGTTTTGATGGTTTGCGACGACTACTAGATAAAATTGATTATGACGAAAAGCTAGACAAACTTTGGTTAGTTGGAGATCTAGTTAACCGCGGTCCGCATTCATTAGAAGTCTTAAGATTTATAAAGAACTTACCAATTAAACCAATCATTACTTTAGGTAATCATGACCTATATTTAGTAAGTATGATTTTTTCTAAAAAAAAATCGCTGGCCAAAAAAGACACCTTAAAAAATATTTTAAAAGCTACAGACGCCGAAGACATCGGTCATTGGCTTAGGCAACAAAATATTTTATACCATTGCCCAAATTTTAATATAGCAATCTCACATGCAGGTATTCCACCCATTTGGAGTCTTGAGCAAGCTAAACTTTATGCCAAGGAATTAGAAAGTTTCCTTGCAGGAAATAATTTTCTTGATTTCCTTGATAATATGATGGGGGATACTCCAAGCAAATGGTCTGAATCGTTAAATGAACTAGATAGACTTCGACTAATTTGCAATTATTTTACTAGAATGCGTTTTTGTGATGCCAATGATGGCCATCTCATTCTAAATCATAAAGGTGGCATTGAAAATGTACCACTTGGAATAGCACCGTGGTTTTCCGTTAAAAATAGAATTCCAATAAATGCAGAAATAATTTTTGGACACTGGGCTGCTCTTGAGGGTAAAAACCCTTCTTCAACTATTCATGCTATAGATACTGGATTTGTGTGGGGAGGAGCTATGACAGCCCTTAGATTGCAGGATAAAATCAGGATAAGTGTAAACTGGCACTAAAATTTTTGGCTTCTTTGACATTAATTTTTCTTGGATCTATAATTAATCAACTTGTATAGGTTGGTGATAATCATGCCTGGTAATAAAAAAAGACCTTATGATATTCAACTAGAAAATAATAGTAAAGACAACTCCAATAAGAAAAAAAGCAAATGGCATGCTGTTAGAGACAAGCATAAAGCTCCAAAAGAAGTACAAACCTCATCTGACTTTGGATTCACTAAATTTAAACCATTAACAAAAGACAATAAAATAGAGCTGAAAAATTTAGTAAATAAAGCATTGAACCGTCGTTACCAAAGCCCACTTGAGGAAGCAAAAAGCGTTATAGGCGCTATTGATAGTGTATTTAAATCTAGGTATCACATGCAAAACACAGGGCCAGTTGATACACCACTTGAATTTTATAATTTTATTATTAACTCATATGTAGAATCACTAATAAAAATTAAATATAACAGTCAAAATTTATCTGCCGTCGATACAATGATAGAGCTAAACCGCCTTACAAAAGGAGTGGGGCAAATAAACACGCAAGGTCGCGCTGCAGTATCTGGGGCTCACCATGACTTAAAACCATTGCCAACCCCTACACCAAAACCTAAACCAGAGCCAGAGCCAGAGCCAAAGCCAAAAAATAAATCAAAAGAACAACTCAACAATATATCGAAGAATACATTAACAAGATAGGCTGGCACCGCAACTGCAATTCCAGCCAAGTTACGCGAGGTTAGCAGTGCTATGTTTTACCACTGTTCCTGCTCTTGACTAAGCATGTGTTCCGTCTGTTGCTTAATCACTCCATAGATTGGACCAAGTTGAAAATAAAATTTAAATATATATACCAAAATTTCACTTTCCTGGCGATTGTAAACAATAAAACCATGCATTGTCAATCAATTATTTCCATATAAAATCATTGGTTTCCATATTTTAATTTTTGGTAACAACAAGTTTCAACAATTATACCAGTAATAATCATAGAAAAAGCAGTAGGCATTCGTAGTAGAGCTCAACTGCTTTTTCTAGGATAATAGTTATTGTTCTTGTAAGATGTCTATTGTTTCCTTGCTAGGAGATTGTGTGTTTGCTACAATTTAAATAACCAATCATAATAATCATAGTTAGCAAATGAAAAAAAATAATTTAATAGAAGAATTTGCAAGCCGTCTTAAAATATCTCTAATTAATGCTAATTATGATTCTAACCGTTCACCATCAGGAGTGAATATATCTAAATTCTCCCAAATGGTTGGTTACTCCGCACAAATTTGTCGTAAATATTTACGTGGGCAAGCAATTCCTGAACCGAATAAATTAGCTGAAATAGCTCGGAAACTGAATGTTTCGCCTGGGTGGTTGTTATTTGGTGATTGTCACACTAAACAACAAGATGCTGAAAATAAAATAACAATTAACAAAAATTTGTTACATTATATTTTTACCCATGCTAACAACTTATATACTAATCCAATACAAAATCAGGAATCTCTGCCTACTTTTTTAATGGAGCTTACGTATAATGTCAGTCAAATAGAAGCAAATTACGAGCAATCAAAAAAAATAGTAGACTTAGCGCTATATTCAGTAAAACATTTTAATTCGGACTAGTTTTCATTGAGGTATTTTTATGCGTCCACTTCACATTTTTATAGCAATAATTGTTGCTGCATCCTGGGGTATAAACTTCATTTTTGTTAAATTTGGCTTAACAGAGTTGCCACCTCTATTACTTTGCGCACTCCGATTTTTATTTGCTAGCATTCCTGCTGTGTTTTTTATACAAAGACCTTCTGGAAACTTAAAGTTACTCATATATTACAGTCTTTTTACTTTTGCCATTCAATTTTCTCTTCTATTTTTTGGGCTACATCTTGGTATGCCAGCCGGTCTTTCGTCTTTGGTTTTTCAAATTCAAATATTTTTTAATATATTTTTAGCTGCTATATTTTTTCAAGAAATTCCAACAAAAATTCAGATTACCGGTGCAATTATAGCATTTACTGGAATCGCTTTTGCGATGATTGATATTAATCAATCATCGACCATACTAGGTTTTATTCTTGTTTTTTTCTCTGCATTATCTTGGTCTTTTGGAAATTTATTTGCAAAAAAAATTAACGCTGAAAATACTCTTAGCCTAGTTGCTTGGGGATGTCTAATATCTATGCCTATAACTTTTTTTCTCTCTTATCTAATTGAAGGACCAAGCCTTATTTTAACTAGCATTCAACATATCTCATGGATAGGGATAGGTTCAATTGCTTATGCTACTTATATATCTACAGGCGTTGGATATGTGCTCTGGAGTATCTTACTAAAAACTTATCCTATTTCTTCAGTTATTCCTTTTACCTTGTTAATACCTATATTTGGATATACAAGTTCAATGCTAGTTTTTCATGAGTCTTTTAGTAATTGGAAAATTATCGCGACATTTTTAATAATTTTAGGTTTAAGCATAAATATTTTTGGCCCTAAAATTTTACTTAAATCTAGAGGACTACGGGAAGCCGCAATAAACTAAAAACCCAGGGGCCGTGCTCTGTTTATTGCGAATACTGTCTATTACTCTTGGTATCGTGCTATGCTATCTATAATTTCTTGATGAGCAGACCCCACTCCTTCCCAACCATCAACTTTTACCCACTTACCTTCTTCCAAATCTTTATAATGATTAAAAAAATGCTCTATAGACTTTAATACAGAATCTGGCAAATCTTTATAAGTTTGTATATTATTGTACATCCCACAAAGCTTAGGAATTGGCACAGCCACTAATTTCGCATCTACTCCAGACTCATCCGTCATTTTCAACATACCTAATACTCTGCATGTAATAACCGCACCATAAGTAACTGGATGTGGCGTAAACACTAGGGCATCGACAGGATCACCGTCTTCAGATAAAGTATTTGGAATATAACCATAATTTGCTGGGTATAACATTGACGTTGATAAAAATCTATCGACAAATAATGCGCCTGACTTTTTATCTACTTCATATTTTACTGGATGGGAGCTTTTAGGAATTTCTATAATTATATTTACTTCTTGAGGGGTCTTATCACCTGTTTCTACATTCAACAAACTCATCTAATTCTCTCTTATTTTTTATTTATCGAAGGACATATTATGCAAAAAATAAAATCGAAACGCAATTTACAATTGGTGCCGAAGGCCGGACTCGAACCGGCACAGCTTACGCCACCGCCCCCTCAAGACGGCGTGTCTACCAATTTCACCACTTCGGCAATAATTTTATTTCTCAGGAATTGGGATTTTATTTTGCGTAGGATTTGGAATTGGTTGCTCTATTACTTGTGTGGTTGCTTTTTTATATTGATTTGCAACAATAGAAGACAATGAAACACTAGTAATAAAAAAAGCCATTACTAGACCTCCTGTTAACTTAAATAAAAAACTACCTGTACCCTGACTACCAAAAACTGTATTAGATGCGCCAGATCCAAAGCCAGCTCCAATATCAGCTCCTTTACCATGTTGCAATAGGACTAGGCCAATTATACTTACGGCAATTAAAACATGAAATACTAAAATTAATTGATACATTCTACTTTTCCGGAAATAATCCCAGAAAAAGCAGTTGAGCTCGTAGCGAGAATGACTGCTTTTTCTAGAATAATACAAATACAATCTGAGCCGCTATGATATCATGAACTTTAATCTGATGGAATTTTTCTACTTCATGCACATCAAAAAATAAAATAAAATAGCTAAAACAATTGTCTCAATGTTAAACTTTGACGCAAAAAATATTGTTTCAGTAAAAATAGTTTTTAAAAAGGTAGCTATAGATGAAAACCACTGCTAAAGTGTAGTTATCCATTCAGGTTTTGCCACTTCCTGATTGGGAAGCATTACTAGAGCCCGAGGCCAAAATAGACCCGGGCTTTTTTATTACTAGACCCAACAGGGTTTTGGGTAAATAATGTAATTAATCGATTATTACTAGTGCCGCGTCTTCTAAATACGTTTTTCAATGACTGTCGTCCCGGGAAGGCGGGAATCTATCCCTAAAGTGGCACTGTGCCTGCTTAGAAACTTCCCTTACAACTTAGCTGTATATTTGTAATATCTAAGTAACTTTACAACTCGTCTTACATCTTTTGTTTCTCTAGCAAATAAAATTACTGTCTTTGCCTGCTCTTTTCGAACATCACCCATGATATAAACAACTTGATTAGAGGTTACAATTTTAAATGCACGCGGATCAATAGAAGAGTCGCCTATAATTTTACTGCGAATATTACCAGTAATCCAACTGTCAAGAATCGGATCTTCACGCCCATCCGCAACACGCAGTTGATTATAGAACTTTCTTTTTCCTTGAACGGCGTCTACTCTCTCAACCGCCTCTTTACGCATTTCATGAGATGGTACCGAGCCAACCATAAGCACATCCCGATTAAAAACTGCGACATCAATAGAGCAAGTTTTACACTTGAAAAGTTTATCTTTATAAATTGCCTGATTGATTTGACCAGCTAATTGATAATTATTTAATTTAAGATAAATATTATGTCTATCATAAATCAGGCTTGCACCAGTAAAAACACTACTGGTCCAGCAAGAACTTAGTATAGTTATGCAGACCAGAGCTATTATTAAATTTCTACCGCTATTAACGAATATATTGGAAAATTTTAACAACTTTACGCACGCCTTTTATTTGTCTAGCAACAGACACGGCTAAATTAGCCTGTTCTTGGGTTACAATACCTAGTAAATATACTACTCCCTTTTCTGTTACAACGCGAATAGAACCTGACTCTAGATCTTTTGCCGCTAACATTTTTGTTTTAACTTCACCAGTAATCCAACTATCTTTACTTTGCTCAGCAATAGAAATTTTTTGCCCCACCTCAATTTGGTTATAAACCCGGCGAACATTTGGTGTTTGTTGCGCTATTTTTTCAGCTATTGCTTTCAAAGATGAATTCTCAACTTGCCCGGCTAAAAGTACCGTTCGATTAAAACTACTAACTACAATGCGTGAAGTTTGAAAATCTTGATCACGGACAATTTTTGTATGAATAAGATGAAAAATTCTACCGTCTTTTTCAATCATTGGGATACTTCTATTATCATAAACAACCATACCTCCAGCAGCGCCAACCACTACTAAAGCAACGCAACTAGTTAGTAAACTACCTAATAATAAAAGTATCAATCGTGCCTTCATACCATTTCTCCAACAAAATCTATTCATGACTAAACAAAGAGCTGTCTATTAAATCGCAAAAACAATGTAAAATAAATAAGTGCATTTCTAAAATTCTAGCTTTACTATCACTCTGAATACGAATTTCAATATCTTCTGGCCCTAAATGATTAGCAATTAGACCACCATCTCTCCCATTTAACGCAATAACATCCATATCATTATCATGTGCAGCTGTAATTGCTTCCAAAATAATATTTGACTTTCCTGTAGTAGAAAGTACTACTAATACATCTTTAGACTGCCCTAAAGCTTGAATTTGTTTTGCAAATATTTGATCGAAATGACCGTCATTAGTTATTGCGGTAATACTAGCAATATCGGTTGTTAAATTTAAGACAGGTAATGGTGGCCGCTCTACATCAAAATGATTCAACATTGCTTGAGAAAAATGTAAACTATTCGCGGATGATCCTCCGCTTCCACAAATCAGTATTCGCCCATCACTTAAAAGACAATCAACTAAACGCTGACTAGCTCTAGCTATAGAACTAGAAATAAGATCAACTTGGGATATCTTAAACTCTATATCCAAGCCGAATAAGTACCGCACTCTTTCATCAAAATTTGTCATTTTATATTCCTATTGAAAGGCATCTTTTATCCACTCAATTTTCCATGGACTGCCCTGCAGACTTACTACGTCAAAGCGAGCAGGGTATTTATCATGAAGTTTGTTTGATGACAAATAAAACGCAGCTGCTTTTTTTATTTTTTGTTGCTTTGCATAAGTAATACTTTCAAGAGCATTGCCATACGACGCAGAACTCCTAGATCTTACCTCAACAAAAACTAAATAAACTCCTTCCTGCATAATCAGGTCTATTTCACCCAACTTACATCTAAAATTACTTAATTTTAAAACTAAACCTTTTTCTTGTAGATATTCTTTAGCAGCTTGCTCTGCTGATGTTCCCATCTTTATCGACATACTATCCCTAATATTATGAGTTTCTTATAACTATACAACACCGGTTTGCAAGATCATCCGCCACTTTATAATTAATAATTTGATAATTATTGGTAATTTGCGTTAGCTCTTCCTCTGGTTTAATTCCTTTCATTGCCAACCAAATTCCATCTTTATCTAATAAGTGCTCAGTTTTTTCTAACATATTTTTAAGATTAGTAAAGGCGCGGCTAACAACTGTATCAAAAGAAAAATTATTTTTATACTCTTCTACTCGACTATTTATAATTAAAACATTATTAAGACGTAAGACCCTTTTTACCTCCTGCAAAAATCTAGTCTTTTTTCCATTACTATCTAAAAGCACAACTTGCAAATTTGGATTAGCTAAAGACAATGGTATTCCAGGTAATCCTGCACCGGTTCCAACATCGATGATTCTTGTGCCTTTTATCCATGGTAAAATAGCAAGGCTATCCAATATATGTCGACATACCATCTCTTCTCTATCACGAATTGCTGTTAAATTATAGGTTTTATTCCATTTTTCTAATAAATCCAAATATCTTTCTAATGAGCTAACCAGAGAATTAATATCTTCAAACTTGATTTCACCATTAGATACATTTATCAATTTGAATAAACTATCTTGAACAAAACTCATGCTAATAATCGCTGCTTTTTAAGATGAATCATAAGCAAAGATAAAGCAGCCGGGGTAATCCCTGAAATTCTACCTGCTTGGCCTATAGTTTTTGGTCTAATATTTTTTAGCTTCTGCAATGATTCTAATGATAACCCTGAAATACTATCATATTGAAACTCATCTGGAATTTGGATGTTTTCATTTTTTTGCATTCTCTCTATATCTAAAATTTGTCTTTCAATATATCCAGAATATTTTGCTTGAATTTCTGATTGCAAAGCGACTTCTTCATTAATATCTGGTAAATCCAAATCAATAAGAGACTTAATATGCTCATATTTAATTTCAGGGCGCTTTAATAAATCTTTTGCTAAACAATCATGTAACAACGGCTTTTCAAGGACTGATGCCAGCTCTTGATTATGATTAACTCTTATCCAGGTCTTAGCCAAAATTAAATTTAGATTTTCTATTTGATTTTGCTTTTGTGTAAATGACTGCATTCTCTCTTCACTAACTACACCTAACTCATAACCTTTGGCTGTTAGTCTAAGATCCGCGTTATCTTCACGTAATAGTAAGCGATATTCCGCTCTAGAGGTAAACATGCGATACGGTTCTTGAGTTCCGCGAGTTATTAAGTCATCAATTAACACCCCAATATACGCCTCATCACGACGAGGGCTCCATAATGGCTTATCTTGAACTAATAATCCAGCGTTTATCCCGGCTATTATTCCTTGTGCTGCTGCCTCTTCATAACCAGTTGTACCATTAATTTGACCAGCAAAAAATAAGTTTGGAATTGGCTTCGTTTGTAAAAATTTCGTAAGTCCACACGGATCGAAATAATCATACTCTATGGCATAACCAGCTCTAGTTAAAACGGCATTTTCAAACCCACGCAAACTTCTAACAAACTTAATCTGTACATCAAATGGCAATCCTGTTGAAATTCCATTAGGATAAATTTCATTTGTTGTTAATCCTTCAGGCTCAACAAATATTTGATGAGTTAATTTATCAGCAAATCTAACAACTTTATCTTCAATAGAAGGGCAATATCTTGGACCAACTCCTTCAATACTGCCAGCATACATAGGTGATAAATGTAAATTTTCTAAAATAATTTCCTTGGTTTTTTCGGTTGTATGCGTAATATAACAAGGAATTTGTTGTGGATGAAAAGATACATCCCCAAGATAAGAAAAAACCGGCACCGGTGTATCACCTGGTTGAACTATCATCTGGCTATAATCGATACTTCTTCCACAAATACGCGGTGGAGTACCTGTTTTCAAGCGCCCAACAGGTAATGCTAAATCTCTAAGTTTATTAGCCAAAGCTATTGCTGGTGGGTCTCCGGCTCTGCCGCCAGATGATTGGTTCAAACCGACATGAATTTTACCACCTAAAAATGTGCCAACAGTTAAAACAACAGACTTAGCTTTTATCACTAAGCCTAATTGTGTCACAACACCTGTAACTCTATTATTTTCAACAATTAAATCATCAACCGCTTGTTGAAAAAGAGTTAGATTAGGTTGATTTTGTAATTGTTTTCGAATCGCCTTTCTATATAAAACTCTGTCAGCTTGCGCCCTTGTGGCTCTAACTGCTGGTCCTTTCGAAGCATTGAGAATACGAAACTGAATTCCTGCCTCATCAGTCGCTCTAGCCATGGCGCCATCTAAAGCATCAATTTCTTTAACTAAATGTCCTTTTCCTATTCCACCAATTGCTGGGTTACAAGACATTTGTCCAAGCAAATCTAAATTATGGGTCAGCAATAATGTATTGGACCCCATCCTAGCTGCCGCCAAAGCTGCTTCGGTACCAGCGTGTCCACCACCAATAATAATAACATCATATATAGAATCAATATTCATAAAAATTCACTAAAGTATAGAAAATAATCTGAGCCTGAAAAAAACAAATCGTTATCTTATTTTGCACAAGCCATGTGTATAAAATATTCAATATTATACATGAATTTTATAAATAACCCACATAATTATTTTTTATACAGGTTCAAAGACTCACAAATTTTTTCTGATGCCCCAGCTAAATCAACATTTACCCCAGCAACACGCGCAGAATTAACAAGAGATACTTTCGCAGCTTTATGAAAAAATCCAACTAGAGGTAAATTTTCTGGTAATTTATGTAGTGTAATATAAGTACAAATCATTGTATCCATCTGTGCAAATAAATCATTAAATGACTCATAAGCACATCTTGAATCAATTTTGGCCACCAGCTGATTTAACGGAAAAACTAAAAAAAATAAAATAGGAGTTAATACTAAATAAACTACTCCTCTTAATACACCAGATATATACATACTAAAATCCGCAGCCATCCTGGCAATTGGTGTAACAACTTCTGAAAAAATCACTAGATCCTTACAAAAATTTTTATAAATTTGATGTTGCATTGAATGCTTACTATTAATATACGCCCAGCTATATTTTATGGCGCGAACTAAAACAGTAATTGGATAAAACATAAACAACAAAGATCTAACAAAATTATTACTACTTGTATAACAATACTTATTAAAAAAAATATCTAAATATTGATGTTTATCTATCAGAGAAGCTTCTATTTGTTCTATTTGCTGACTATCTTTTCCCTTGTTTCGAACATCATTATTATAGTCATCAAATAGATTATTTAAATGATCATAATAAATATGCGCCTCATTATTCGAACCAAATACCCCTCTTGCAAAAAATAAATCTATATTTTTATCTTTTGTCATTTCAATTGCTTCAAGTAAAGCCATTTTTTTATCATCTTTTTTATTTATAAGTTCAGCAACATTTTTACATTTTTCATGGCTGCCATTAGGTAAGATAGCTGTTGTTAACTTTCTCTTAACCTCATCAATATCTTCTTGTTTATAATTAAAATTGATTTCTTTAATTTCGGAGTCAATAAATTGTGTTAATAAATCTTGCGGCTTTTGGGGTGCTTTTTCCTTGCAAAATATAGCAAAATTCCTAATAAAATCCTTTTCTCCAAGAGCTGCAACTATCTCTATTTGCGAGTCACTACATCCTAATTTGTTAGAACCAGTTAGCATTGAATGCATTAACATTGCAAATTTCAAACCTAAAAATCCATATTCAATACTAGTCAAACCAATAGTACCTTCAGCACAAGTTTTTGCTTCTTCAGCAAAAACATTTATTAACTCAGCATAAATATTTGGCACAGGAGGTAATCCAGGTATATTGATAGTGGCAGGTAAAATAGGGACGTATTGCAAAGCCATTCCCATACCAACTAATACAGCCAACCCTAAAACAATTTCTTCTGGATCTTTAAATATTTGTTTTATAAGCTCATAATCACCTTCTAATAATTCAACAACAAACTCTGTAGAGAAAAATGTAATCTTCCAACCAAAAAAGCAGGCTATCATTTGTTCTGTCACACCAAGATATGCAGACTTACCTGTAAAATTTATACTTATTTGATTTGCCACACCCTGTAACCAAGTAGGAACTGGGCCCATCCATGAAAAAGCAGAAGCAGGTAATACAAAAGTGCCAAAAGTTAGAAAAGATAACGCAAAATAAAAAGTAGCTATTCCTGGCGACTTACGAAACATTGGATTAACTACTGAATTTGATAATACAACAGCAACATCATAAAATACATCCAGCGGAGACTGAACGCCATTACTAGAACAATATTCTACCGACGCATAATTTTCTTTAAGGATTTGGCGTTCTTCTTCAATTAATTCAGACTTTAAATAACCTATCATATCTCGTCTAAATTTTACTTTTTGATAAACACTACTTGTATCTTTAGTAGAAAACAATAAATATTTAACATCCTGAAAAAACTTAATAATACTTTTAAGGATAGATGCAAAAAACTCATGAATAAATTTAGAAACCCAGTCTGGAGTTAATACCAGGAATAATCTAGCACAAAACCCTAAACCTCCATCAAATTTTGCTAATAATTTTTGATGGTCATCGTCTGAAACATTATTTTTACTAGTTCTCTCATACTTATCTAAAGAAGATTTTTTTATACCGGTAAATGGCGCAAAAAAACTACTAGAAAAAATGGTATTAACTAACTCATGAATTGCATTTATTTGAGAAACAATAAATGGAAAATAAGCAAAAATTGCTGATATTATTCCTAAACTTATTACTATAAGCGCTCGTATTATTGAAAAAGCTATTTCAACAATACTCGCAACAAATTTTAATGGTTGAACTAAAAAATGATAATAATAACTATTATATCGATTATTTTCAGCAAGAGTTTTATTGGTTAGCAAACAAATTACATTGTCAACCTCTTCTGAATTAAAGTCTTCCAGATATGGTGTTATAGAAAACCAACGTGCTTTATCATCGCTATTTTCAGCATTGCCATTATGACCAATAATTGCATCAAGCATAGATTTACTAATCGGAGAATAGGTATCAACTTCTTTTGGTCCCTCTACCAAAGATTCACCTTTTATCATCATAAGGTGTTTAGCATCAGATAAATATGCAACTAAAGTTGGTACCTTTATAACATCCCGTAAGCGATTATCACTTATTTTATAAGCAACTTTGATGCCTGTGTCTAAAATCAAAGACATCTGCTCTCGCATAAAGCTACCTAAAGATTGTGTAAAAATATCTCTATCAGCAATATTCAACAGATATTCAACATCTGATTTTTTTAAATTGTTTGAGCTAAGCAAAGATTTTAGCTGTTTATTCATCGTGGCATAATTATTTTCAAGCTTTTCTTTTAATTTTATAAGCTCTGATTTTTTGAACCTACTAAACCTACTATTATTTAAGTCTTCACATAATTTATCAATCGCTTCTTTTATATCATTTTGATATTTACGAAAATCATTGCCTATCTCGCGTAGGCGGTCTTCATGATTTCCATAAGCATTATTTATATGTGATTCGAAAGATTTAAAGTGTGTACTTAAATCTTGTAGTTCACTTGCCCATTTTTGCATTTCCTTCATTTCTATAATTTCATCTGCAATGTCAGTATGTTTATGAAAATATTCTAAATTTATAAAATTTTGCCAAGGCGTATGGTGATTTTCTTTATTTTTATTTAACTCTAAGGTAGCAAGTTCATGTTGAGTTTTAGCTTGATAGCTTGCTAAAAATCCCTGAAATGCGTAAGTATAAGAAGTGTTTTTAAAATTAATATGCCTATCATTTAATTTTTTTAAGGCTAATATTCTATTTTTTTCAGATAATTTGACTTTAATATCTTCTATTCTATGCGTGTCTTTATTATGCTCTATTTTTACTTCAATGAACGTATCTTTTGAATCTTTTAAATAAACCTTAAATTCATTTTTTGTTTCCATAACAATACCGCAAAAAAACAAATATTATACATTCTAACATATTTTTACACAAAATCCTATTGTGTGCAGGAAAGCAGTTAATATTCTTCTCTATGCTAAATCCTGAGGATCAACATCGATATTCCAATTTATGCTTGTAGGAAATTTATTTTCATTTAAAAACTCTTTAATTGAGAACAACGAAGCATGTAATTTTTTTCTTGAATTAGACTTTAACATAAGTTGCATTCTATATTTTCCTGCTTTTTTAGCAAGAGGTGCTGGAGCAGGGCCAAAAACACTTAATCCCTCATTACTCAACTTACCCTTAAGTGCTTGCATAAAATTCAAAAGATCGGACATCTTTTTATCTTCTGCTCTTAACATACTTAAATAGCTAAAAGGTGGTAAGTTTGCTTTTTCTCTCGCTTCTAGCAAAAGAGAAGCAAAAGATGTATATCCTTCCTTAATTAAAATATTTAATAATGGATCTTGAGGGTATGATGTTTGAATCAATACTTGCCCAGGAGTTTCGGCTCTTCCAGCCCTTCCTGCTACTTGGGTTAATAATTGACCTAATCTTTCTAGTGCACGGAAATCTTGATTATAAAAACCACTATCAGAATCAAGCACTACAACTAAACTAAGATTTGGAAAATGATGTCCTTTTGCCAACATCTGTGTACCTACAATTAACTGTACCTGGCCAGTGTTAATCATATGCAAATAGTTATCAATAGCATTTTTTTTAGATGTTTCATCTCTATCAATACGCAATTTAGCAGTAGTTGGAAATAATAGGTCTAATCGCTCATATATTCTTTGCGTACCAATCCCTATGGGTAACAAATCACTACTATTGCACTTTTGACAATTTAATAACTTTTCTCTTTTAAATCCACAATGATGACAAATTAATAAATTTTCCGATCTATGGAATGTTAAATGTGTCTCGCAATTTTGGCAATCAGCTACAAAATCACAATCATTACAAAGTAAAACTGGAGAAAATCCGCGGCGATTAATAAAAACCAACACCTGATTTCCAGCATTTATGTGTTCTGAGATAATTGTAATTGTTTCTTTTGCCAAGCCATCTTGTAAAATCTTATTTCGAATATCTAATATTTGGTAGTGTAATGGCTGACTTTTCAATGCCTTTTCAGTTAACTCCAAAAGAGTATATTTATTAATCCTGCAATTATAAATACTTTCCAAACTAGGAGTCGCTGAACCAAGAATAATTGGAATGTTAGCGTTGAAAGCTCGCATCAATGCGGTATCTTTTGCAAAATATCGTACGCCATCCATCTGTTTCAAAGACAAATCATGCTCTTCATCAATTACAATCAAACCCAAATTAGGCATAGGGATAAAAACAGCTGACCTAGTACCAATTACAATTTGCACTTGATTACTAAATGCTAATTGCCAATAATTTTTCCGCTCCGAATCATTCAAATTTGAGTGAATTACAAGCATTTCTTGTGAAAACCTAGAATTAAATCTTGCTAATAATTGCGGGGTTAAGCCTATTTCTGGTACTAAAATTAAAACTTTCCTACCTTCTGCCAAAACCTTAGCAATCACCTGTAAATATACTTCTGTCTTTCCACTACCAGTTACTCCTTGCAGCAAGAAACAATGATATTTATTTAAATTATTTGTAATAATTCGCACAGCATTTGCTTGTTCTTCATTTAAGATATTTTGCGGCTCTATTTCTTTCTTATTTATTGATGGTTTGAATATCTCGATACTCTCTTTAATTAAATTTTTTGCAACTAATCTTTCCAATTGTTTTGAATTAAATCCTTTTGTAAATAAATCTTGCTTTATCATTGGTTTATTGTGATCAGCAAGAATTTGAATTAGATCACGCAACTTTTTTGCTCTGTTAGAAACCGTTTTTAATGCCTGTTCACAAGAAATGGATAAATTATAAAAATATACTTCTGGTAAAGATACTTTTTCACCCAAACGATATTTTTTGGGTAACACAAGAGAAAATACGGCAGGTAAAGGGGCTTGATAATATTTACTCACCCATTTTGCTAGAATCAATATATCTTCTGAAATTATTGGCTTATCATCTAGAATATTTACTATTTTTTTTAATTTTCTATTTGGTTTATCTGGAAAGTCTTCACCTACAACAATACCTATTCTTATTTTTGAACGAAACTCGACTAAAACCCTACTGCCTATTTTAGGAGTAAACTCTCCCCCTAAATAATCAAAAAAATCATGAACTGTATTAAACACAGCTACCTTAAAAACTAACACTTAACGAATCCAAGTATGACTTGCTGATTGTCCTGGTGATGAAAAAACTTTAACAACAATTTTCTCAATTCGATGTTTTTCTAATTCTAATTTATCTGCGATTAACTCATTAATAAACCACTTAGATAGCTCTTCAACTGTTATATTAGTAACTGGTAAAATTGTTACATCTTCTTTTAAAAAAGGTATTTTTTTCTTATTAAAGATAAAATAATAATACTCTTCATCTTCTGCATACTCTAAAAAAGGCGAATTTTTTGGCATTAAAAATGTTTGGTTTAAATGGCGACATAAAACATGGATTTTTTCTTTATAATATCTATAATCAAATGTCATCCCATTTTCCGCAATTGTAGTGCTTAATGCAAGATAAACTCCATACATATGACCATGTAAAGGTTCTCTTTCTGTTTTTGAAAAAATTGTCGTGTGGCCTGCTGAAAATTTCATGGATTCTTTTTGTAGCTCGACCGTAGTAGTATAATTTGCCATTAGAGACTCGCTCGTTTGTCGTTTAATTTAAATCCATTTAATTCTAAGTCGAAGTTTTTAGTTAAAGCAATAACTTTAAATAACTCCCCCATTTCATTTGCTTGTAATAATTTTTTCAAGGATTGTTTCGAATTTATAGTTTCATCTTTATTCTCTAATAATATATCAAGAATATTGTTATTAATTAAAAAAGAAGCTTGATTAGTAAAACCAGCTACTCTAAACCCAACATTAAAAGCAGCATTTGCAACATGAGTAAAATTAACATGAGCGGTAATATCTTGCTGCCCAACGTTAACTAATGGATTAGGATGTGATTTATGTTGAAAATGACACATCAAAGTACCTTCTTTTCTATCAGGATGATAAAATTCATGATTCGCAAAACCATAATCAAAAAGTAACATTATCCCTTCAGCAAGAATTTCATTACATTTAGCTATCCAATCATCGATGAATAAATTAACCTCTGATTTGTAATTTTCTAATTCATTATCTAAAAATCTGTTTACATGCTGAATTAATTTAACATTATTGCTATCTTTAAATACTTCAATTAAATCATTATTTTCATTTAATGTAATATATGACTCTTGGAGCGCTTTCGATAATTTAAAAAATCTATTAACAGGCATTGCATCCAAAACTTCATTCGCAATAATCACTCCAGTAAATGGAGCTTCTGGCCAATAGGTTTCCCATTTTATTAAATTTGCTAAATGAGGTATTTTTTCTTTTATTAAATTTTCTTGGACTGCTCGTAGATGCCCACTGACTTCCAATATTCGATATTCCTCAGGTAGAGAGTTTAATTTTTCTAATTGAGTTAAGATATCTACACATAATTTACCAGTACCCGCTCCGAATTCAAAAATCACAGGGTTATCTAGATTAATAATAATATTTTTAATCTCATTAGCAACACTAAATCCAAATAAATAACTAATTTCCGGAGCGGTAACAAAATCACCGTGTTTTCCAAGCTTAGGTAAAGAAGAAGTATAATAACCTCCATCTGGGTGATAAAGAGCTATTTGCATAAAATCAATAAATGGCAAATCACCTCTGTCATTTATTTTTTCTTTAATTACATCAAGCAGCATAAAAACTCCAATATCCTAATAAATTGGTGGTGATAACTATAATATTTTTATCGCATTATCCTGTTTATAAAGTCACACTACAATAGTGTAATTGAGTTACTAAGGATCAATACATTTTTAATACCGATCTTTGCCACAGGGTTTGGTTTTGAATAACTGATTGAAAAATAATTAGAATATATTGTTATACACAGAAAATTTATTGCTTATAATAAAAGTAAATATATATTTTAATTTATTATTATAATATGGACTATAAAAATTCCCGCCTATCTGGTTGCCACATATTCGTCAGGATAATGCCCAATAAAAATAAATTCATCTACTTTAACCATCGATTTAATTTTAGGACAGGGCCGTCTCATTAAACAGATTTGTTGTTAATAAGATTTGGATAAAGAATAATTTAATATGTTAATAAAATTAAAATTTTTAATTAATAATAATTTATACAGATCTAATACATAAAATATACATGCCTTTGGAACAAGAAATAAATTTCGTAATTACTTGTATTTAAAATAAATTAATAAGTTATATACAGATATTTTAATCCTTATAATAATAAAAAGTATTTTAAATAACTTTATTATTATAAATTGGTTGAATATTTAAAAAAAACCGGGATATATTGACAATTGGCTGCACTATCAATTATGAATAGACCCTATTTAGATCATATTTTGCATAATTTAATAATTTAATTTAAAATTACCTACGAATTAATGATCTAATTTATTAAATACAATGAAAATGAACTTTAATAGTTAGAACTTATATTTATAAAAATTAGGTCTAACTATGAATAAACAAAAGAAAAATACAGATTTTGGTTTTCAATCAGTACCAAGTAATGAAAAGGAAAAGCTTGTTGGTAATGTATTTCATTCTGTTGCCCAAAAATATGATGTTATGAACGATGTAATGTCATTAGGTATTCATAGATTGTGGAAATTTTTTACAATAGAACTAAGTCAAATTAAAAGTGGTGATAGTGTATTAGATTTAGCTGGAGGCAGTGGTGATTTAACTAAACTAATTTGTAAAAAAATTGGTAAAAATGGGCATGTAGTTTTAGCTGATATTAATTCAAGTATGCTGAGTGTTGGTAGAAATAGATTAATAGATAAAGGTTTTTATAATAATATTACATTTATTCAAACTAATGCCGAACATTTACCATTTGCAAATAATTTATTTAATTGTATAACTATGGCATTTGGACTTAGAAATGTTACAAATAAAGAAAATGCTCTAAAATCAATGTTTAAAGTATTAAAACCAGGTGGAAATTTAATGATTTTAGAATTTTCAAAGCCAGTTTTTCCTGGATTAAAACCAATTTATGATTGGTATTCTTTTAATATTTTACCTAAAATTGGTGGTTTTATCGCAAAAGATGAAGATAGTTATAAATATTTAGCTGAATCAATAAGAATGCATCCGCCTCAAGAAGAATTAAAAAAAATGATAGAAGAAGCTGGTTTTGAAGATTGTAATTATCAAAATATCAGTGGTGGAATTGTTGCCTTACATACAGCTTATAAATACTGAGATTTAAATGATAAAAAAATATTCACTAAAAGCTTTGCAACAAGCACTTAATCATGGGTTGTCGCTAGAT
>Ga0155559_1016_pt2 | contig 40488 bp, 37 predicted proteins | sample RifCSPhighO2_12_FD_107216 | JGI IMG/M metagenome (GOLD analysis project Ga0155559, IMG submission 107216) | Legionellales bacterium RIFCSPHIGHO2_12_FULL_35_11
GTAGCAGACTTGTATTATATACTCGCCTTATTAAAATAAAGTTATTAGGTTTAAAATGCAAATCAAAATCATTTTTATATTTATTTCTTTGGTTATATCATTGTCAAGTTGTACTGGTTTTGATTATTCAAGAATCAGAGTTCAGCAAGGAAACTTACTTTCGCAATCTAGCATAGATAGGTTGCATTTAGGGATGATTAAGGAAGACGCAGCTATATTAATGGGCACTAGTTTAATGAGTCCATTATTTAATAATGATCGCTGGGATTATGCTTTCACTTACCAAAAAATGGGTAAAATAAGAAAAACTAAAAATCTAGTTTTATATTTTAAGAATAACCGATTGGTTAAAATTGAACAATATCCTGCTCGTGCAGGGTTGTAGCATCAAAATTTACCTGCCTATCTGGATTTCTTCGCAGTATAGCAACGACGAAAATTAAAACATTCTATTTTCTTAAGCGAATGCCATTGATCCCTAAGTAGAACTGTGCCGCTTAGAAATGGATTCCGCCTTCGCGTGAAGGCTTAACTTAATGGCAGTGATGGCTAGCACTGTACTGTTTAGGTTTATTTAGCCTTATTTCTTCTTCTTTGCATGGGGCGAGTTAGAAGATTTCTATATATTTCTAATCTATCTTTTGGATTTAAGATATAATCACTATTAACAATTTTTGAAAAAACACCTTTATCTAGATTAGAAACTTCGGGGTATTTATTAATTAACCCTGAAAGATGCATCGCATCATTTACTGTTAACCATTTAGAAAAAGGAATGGTATAATGTACAGTAGTATGCTCGCTTGGCGAGTATATTATTTCAATTTTATTCATAATTAAGCTGGAATTTTGTATATTGTATCAGCTCTTTCACAAAATGAGTCAACCATTTTGTCAGCTACTTGTTCGAAAATAGGGCCAAGAAGCATTGAAAACATTTTTCCTGCAAATTCAAATTCAAGGTCAAAAACAACCAGGCAACCATTAGTTGTCTCCTCGAATCTCCAAAACCCTTCTAGATGAGAGAATGGGCCATCTACTAAGCGCATTTCAATCATTTTATTTGGCTGAAGGTTATTTCGAGTGGTAAAAGATTTGCTAATTCCTGCTGCGCTAATATTTAAAGTTGCTTGAACTTCATTTTCATCGCGATGCAATACTTCACTTGACGTAAAATAAGGAACAAATTTGGCGTAGCTTTCAATATTATTAACTAAATCATACATTTGTTTACAGGTATATGGTACTTCACGGGATTTTTTTACAACGGTCATTGCTTTTCTCCCAAATAATTCAGTTCCTTTATTCTTTCATTTAGCCAAAATGATATATCGTTAATTTCTTCTATACAAATGTTATGTGCCATTGGGTATTGTTTCCAAGTTAGATTTACAAAGTATTTAGATCTTATCCAAGAGTAACTAGCTTTTGTCCAAGCTGGTTGAACAACCAGATCAAATTCACCCATAGCCATAAAAATAGGTAAATTTGGATGATAAGTATTACTACATTGCGCTACGCAAGGAAGATAAGCTGATAGTGAAATACACCCACCAATCTGATGTTGGTTGCGAAGGCTTATAAAAAGCGCTAATGCACCTCCTTGAGAGAATCCAGCTAAAAATATTTGCTGATATGAAAAACCCTCTTTAACTTGACTCTCGATGATGTCATTAATAATTTTTTCAGAAGCTAATATTCCGTCAAGATCTTCACGATCTGTAAGTTGCATTCCTGATATATTATACCAAGCTCGCATTGGCATGTTGTTATTAATGGTAACTGGTCGAATAGGTGCATCAACGAAGATATGGACTATAGGTAAATTATCTTGAAAAGCATCAACTACCCTAATCATATCATTTCCATCAGCACCAAGGCCGTGTAGCCAAATTACAACCGCTTTAGCATTATTACAATTTGGTTTTTTTATGTGAATAGACAAGTATTCTCCGATATCTAAGAAAAAAAATACATTATCCAAAAAAACTGAAGATAGGTCTACTAAAATTGTATTGTTAAGCTTTGTAATGCTGTGAAGATGAAAACTTATAGAAAAAATCTCTTATTTTAAATATACTAAATTTTTAAAAAAATCGAATTATAAAAATGAAAAAATTAATTACCATTTTGATGTTAGGAATTATTTTGTGTGCTTGTGGACAACAGGGCCCGCTTTATTTACCAAATACTCAACAGTCACAAAAATAATGAAACTTAAATTTACCAAAATGCATGGTTTAGGAAACGATTTTATTGTTATAGATGGGATAAATCAGCATGTATCATTAACTAAAAATGTAATTGCTAGGCTTAGTGACCGTTATACTGGAATAGGTTTTGATCAATGTTTGGTTGTAGAAAAATCTAATGCTCCAGATGTAGATTTTTTTTATAGAATTTATAACGCCAATGGACAAGAAGTAGGGCAATGTGGAAATGGAGCTAGATGTCTGGCTAAATTTATTGAAAGAGAATCTTTGACGCACAAAAAATCTTTTGTTATTGCAACTATTACAACCAATATGCAGCTAAATCTTCTAGATGATGAAACAGTTACAGTAAGTTTAGGTAAACCACGTTTTTTACCACTTGAGATACCTTTTTTAGTAAATGAGGTACAATCAATTTACTCTATAAATCTTGCCAATATTGGTTATCATAAAATTCATGTCGTGAATGTAGGTAATCCTCATGCAGTTTTGGTAATGGATAATCCAACGGATAAAGATGTAAGAACAATTGGTAAAGCAATAAGTGAGCATTATTTTTTCCCGCAACAAACAAATGTAGGTTTTATGACTATTGAGAGTAATAATTTTATAAAACTTAGAGTTTATGAAAGAGGTTGTGGCGAAACTAATGCGTGTGGAAGTGGTGCTGTTGCAGCCGCAGCTATTGGTAGGGTTAATTATAACTTGGCAAAAGAGATAACCGTGCAACTTCCAGGTGGTAAATTAAAAGTAATTTGGCCTGATCTGAAAGATGTCATTTATTTGAATGGTCCAGCTGCATTTGTTTATGATGGGGTTTTGGAGAATATATGCGAATTATTATCTTAGGAGCAGGCCAAGTAGGCGGTAGTCTTGCTCAAAATCTAGTTAATGAAGATAATGATATTACTTTGATTGATACGGATGAGCAGCGCCTTTTTGAATTAAAACATAGATTAGATATTCAGACAGTGCATGGTTCAGCTTCTCACCCCAAAATATTACTTCAAGCAGGAATTAAGCAAGCAGACATGGTTATTGCTGTAACAAATAGTGATGAAGTTAATATGATAGGTTGTTTTATTGCATATAATCTTTTTCAAACGCCAAGTAAGATAGCGAGAATTAGATCAGAAAATTATTATGAGTATCCTGCTATTTTCGAAAATAACGCGATGCCAATTGATGTAAGAATTAGCCCAGAGCAATTGGTTACCGAGCATATAATTAATTTAGTTGATTATCCAGGTACTACGCAAATTTTAGATTTTTATAATGGTCAAATTTTATTAATGACTATAAAAATTAATCTTGATGATGGTATGCATGGTAAAAATATCCAGCAAATCACTAGATTATTAGATAGTCTAGACGTGAAAATTGTAGCTTTGTTTCGTCGAAAAGTATCTATCCCTGTAACGAATGACTGTATTTTAATTAAAAATGATTCAATTTCTTTTATTGCTAGTTCTGAGGCAATTCAGCCTACTTTAGTTGTATTAGGATGTTATGTTGAGCCTAATAAGCGCATAATAATTGCAGGTGGAGGAAACATCGGCAAAAGATTAGCTATTTCTTTGGAGAGGAGATATCAGGTAAAAGTAATAGATCATAATTCAGTATCTGCAGCAAAATTAGCCGCTCATTTAGAAAAAGCGACTGTTTTAGAAGGAGATATTGCTGACAAAGATTTACTAGTAAATGAAAATATAGAGTTTACAGATGTTTTTTGCGCGGTAACAAATGATGATGAAGCAAATATTATGGCATGTTTGCAGGCAAAAAAACTTGGTGTTAAATATACTATGGCGCTAGTAAATAAAGATGCTTATGTTGATTTAATTGATGATAGTTCGATTGATTATGCCATTTCTCCGCAACATATCACAATTGGAAGTATTCTAACAAAGCTTAGGCGTGGGAATATGATAAAAGTTCATCGCCTTCAGCATGATGAAGCTGAAGTAATAGAGCTAATTATTAATGGTGATGAGCAGACATCAAGAGTAATAGGTAGAAAAATAGAAGAGATAGAGTTTCCACCTGGTTGCATGCTTGCTGCAGTTGCAAGAGATGGGGAAGTTTTTATCATAGATAGTGATTTTGTTTTACAAGAAAAAGATCACGTAATTATTTTGCTACTTAAAAAAAGATACATTAGACAATTAGAATCTTTATTTCAAGTTAATCTGTCATTTATGAGTTTGAATTAGACAATTATGCAATATAAAGCGATTTTTAGGTTATTGGGAATATTATTACTGATATTTAGTCAAAGCATGCTTACTCCTTTGCTAGTTAACGTTATTTTTAAAGAAAATGTTTGGATGCCTTTTATAGTAGCGTATTTTTTTAGTTTTTCGATAGGGGTTGGTCTTTGGTTAAGTTTTAAAAATTGTCAGAATGAACTTAAAATTCGCGATGGTTTTATTTTGATTGTTTTATTTTGGTTAGCTATTTGTTATTTTGCGTCTATCCCATTTTTATTAGAAATTGATAATTTAACGAGCGTTACAGATGCCATATTTGAAACGGTTTCTGGTATTACTACAACCGGAGCAAGCGTTATCAATAATCTAGATGCTCTACCACATGCAATTCTATATTATAGGCAGCAGCTCCAATTTATAGGTGGAATAGGAATAGTTATTTTGGCAGTTGCAATATTACCTATGCTGGGCGTAGGAGGTATGCAGTTGTTTAGAACTGAAACCCCTGGTCCAATGAAAGATGCAAAATTAACCCCCAGAATTACACAATCAGCTAAAATTATATGGTCTATTTATTTATTGCTAACTATTCTTTGTATATTTTTTTATTATTTATGTGGTATGAGTTTTTTTGATGCCATTGGTGAGAGTTTTGGAACAGTTTCAACTGGTGGATTTACCATGCATTCTTCAAGCTTCGCTTATTATGATAGTGATTGGATTAGGTTGATAGCATGTGTTTTTATGGTATTAGGAGCAACTAATTTTTCCCTCCATTTTTTAGCCTTAAAAAATATATCATTAAAGTTCTATTGGCAAGATGAAGAGTTTAGGTTTTATTTAACTATTATATTGGTAGCTACCTGCATAATTGTTTACACACTGATACGCCATAAAGTCTTCGGATTAAATTTACATACCTTTATAACAGGTTTATTTACTACTATTTCACTTGCCACAACTACAGGTTTTGATTTGGAAAACATAACTCCATGGCGAACATTTGCGCCGTTTTTAGCTATGATCTTGATGTTGATAGGTGGTTCAGCTGGTTCAACTGGTGGAGGGATAAAAGTTGTGCGAGCATTATTAATATTTAAGCAAAGCAGGAGAGAGTTATTGCGAATGTTACATCCTCAGGCTATTGTGCCAATAAAACTTGGAAAGACGGTCGTATCAGAAGTAACCATACAGTCAATCTGGGGTTTTGTGAGTACTTTTATAGGATTATATCTGTTGTTTGTTTTAGTATTTATGTCGCTAGGATATAACATTGAAATATCATTTGCAGCTATAACTAGTAGTTTAACAAACTCAGGGTTTGGTATTGATAATCTAAAAGTTGAATATAGTGATTTAGATGTACCAGGAAAGTGGTTGCTTATAGTAGCTATGTTAACGGGTAGGTTAGAAATACTTTCTGTTTTGATATTGTTTACCCCGGCTTTTTGGAGAAAATAGCATTATCCTAGAAAAAGTAGTTGAGCTGTTGAGCTCTACTACGCTACGATCTCAGCTGCTTTTTCTAGGATTATTTATTTTATTGTGTTAAAATTCGGCATTTAGAGTTTTTTTGATGGATGAAATATGCAAATCCCAATAGATTACTTACTTGTTTTAGCTATTAGTATAATGCAGGCTATTGTCGATATTTTAGATATAATTTTGGGGATGATTTTTGGTTACATATCTGTAGCAATTGCTTTAGTAATTAATTCGTTAATTTTGATTTTATTGGAAGTTGAGTATGTATTGGCTTCTTTATTCTTAATTGCTTTCCCACGGGATGGGGTGACTATTTATGACAATTTATGCCAAAGTTTTCAATATACCGCCTTGTTGTTGTTCTTCATTATTCCATCTTGTTTATCGATAATTTTCGGCCAGGTTTTTTTTATTATAGTTACTCTTATCGTGGCACCCTGTTCTATAGGATTTTTAGGTATAACAAACATCTTAAACAGAACGCGACCAATGACTCCAGTCAATTCGGATTTAATCTGCATGATTAGACAGCCAGTCGATTGTTTGAGATTCATGAGATTTTTTGTGTTTGGTGGGAGATGTGATGCATTTCGTAATCAGCCTGGCGAAACTTTTGAGCTAAGTTCTTTAGAGATTAAAAAAAATGAGTATAAATCATTTTTTGTTAAAAATGATGAGTTTAGTGATGAATTAGACAATGATTTAGTAACAATGGTAAAAAAATTAAAGGAAGAAGACTGTTGCATTCTCGCAGCAGTTCCAGAAAATAAAAATAAAATTTGTTTGTATAAAGAGTATCTAGAAGAGGAAAATAACGGTAAAGAAATTTGGAAGTTAGTGAAAGGTTGCGATTATATTTTTAACTACGAATCGTTAGAAACTTGGCTTAGAAAATGTAAAATAAAAAAATCTAATCCAATGAATAATGATAATGTAGAAAATCCTCCAGTTTATGATAATAAAACAACTAGATATAGATTCTGTTATGTGCATAAGTCCGGCAGTGAAGAAGGAATATATAGTCCACATTTAAGAAATCTTATAGATGAAAAAAAACATAATTTAAGTCATAGAATGGATGAAAACCCAGATGAATCTTGGTCTTTATGGGATTCGAAGGGAACTCCCAATAAATAAAGAGTTTAATTTAATGCATTTAATTAAGCAGGTTTTCATTCGCTAGTTTCCATCTTTTATGTAACCACATCCATTGTTCTGGTCGACTTAAAATGATTTTTTCTAACGCTTGATTATACGACAATGTATTTTTATAAATTGATTCTTGAGTAGAATCATATTCAATAAATGGTATGGGTTTATAAAACTCCAGGACATGTCTGCCATTTGGTAGTCTGTATCCTGCAGCAGGAACAACTGGCACACCTGTATATCTTGAAATACTAGCTAAACTTCGGTACGTGCCTGCATTTTTACCAAAAAATGGCACGGCTATGCCATCTTTATTAGCTAAAGTTGCATGTTGATCTAATACAAAGACTACAGCATGATTATTATCTAAGGCATCTTTAACTTTTTGCATGGCATGTTGTTTAGGAATAATTCTAAGGCCCGCTTTAAAATATCTGCCAAATAATAATCTCTCAATTTTTTTATTACCTAAGTTTTTTCGAATAAAGTGAAAATGACCACTATATTCTTTAAAACTAAGCATTCCACCGATTGGTGCAAACTCCCAGCTTCCAAAATGGCCTGTTAAAATTAAGACCCCTTTGCCTTCTTTTGCTATATCTAATAAGTATTGATAACCAATAACATCAACTTTATTTACAAGCTTCCTTTCGCTGATAAATCTTAATTGAATCATTTCTTTAATTGAAGTTGCAATATGAGAGTAAAATGATTTTGCTAGATTTGATTTTTCATTTTTAGTTAAAGAGTCGCCAAAGACTTGATCAATATTATTATAAATTATTTTTTTTCTATAGGGGACAAATTTATGTAAAAATCTTCCTATTAGAGATATTGGGAATTTTTGCATAGTTATTTACAAGCTTCAATAATAACAGCTGCATTCATACCAGCAAAACCCCGGTTAATAATCATAGATTTTGCCGAAGTATTATCTTCTAGCGCACGAGTTTTATTGCTTATATTTAAATTCTCACATCCTTTCGCCGGTCTAGTTAGATTTGCTATTCCCGGTATGCATTTGTTTTTAAGTGATTGCACTGCTAAAATTGTATCTAAAATTCCTGATGCGCATAATGTATGACCCATTGACCACTTGAAGCTAGTTGTAGCTATTTTATTTGAGAATATACTATTTATAGCTCTTGCTTCACTTAGGTCCGATTTTTGATTCCCATTACCGTGAGCGACAATAAAATCTATATTTTCTGGTGATATGTCGTATTTACTTAAGGTATTGCTCAAAAGCTTAGCTAATTCATTCCCTTCTTCTTCAATGGAAAATAGGCTGGTTGATTCAGTGCTTGATCCTCCACCAATAATTTCAGCATAACATTTAGCTCCTCTTTCTTGCGCGCTAGATTCGCTTTCAATGACAATAGCTGCTGCTCCCTCAGCAAGAATTGTTCCATCGTGTTCAGATGAAAATGGTTTGAGAGCATTATTACTTAGAACACCAATTTTATCATAATAATATAGAGCTTGAGGTTCTATTCCTAGGTCATATCCTACAACTACAGCTCTTGAAATTTGACCTGACTTAATTGCATGATATGCTTCGATAATTGCTTGTGTCCCACCAACAGCATGATTTGTAATGTTATGATTAGCGCCTTTAAGACCATAAGTTATTCCGACATATGCTAAAACATTATTTGGCAGTATCTTAAGTAACCACATAGGATGAACTTCGTTAAATAACTGCTCGGCAAATTTTTGCATATCACAATTAGTTTTTGCCATTAATGGTAAAAAATCATATTGCTGTAAATATTTATTTCCAGGAGATCCTACAAAAACTCCGCATGTTTCAGCAAAAATAGCTTGCATATCATCGTTTAGTGTATCTTTGAATTCCATTAACCTGCTGTGAGATATAGCTTGCATAGCAGCATTTATCCCATAATTATCTTGCTTCGAGATTACCTTTTTTAATTTTTTATCAGGCAACATTTTTACTTCATTATAGTCAGTAATTTCGCCACCTAAAGCATTTGGCCAACCTTTTAAATTGAATCCAGATATTCTGTTTAATGAAGATTTCCCTTCTAATATAGCAGACCATGTATCTGTTAAATTTAAACCTGTTGAAGTGAGTGCGCCCATACCAGAAATAAACACTTTTGGATTATCAAGCATAATATTTAACCTCCGAACTCTGGGTGTTTGAATAAAAGGCAGCTATTTGAGCCACCGAAACCAAATGAGTTCGATAAAACTACACCAACAGATTTTTCTCTTGGTCCATCAACAACATAGTCTAAATCACATTCTGGATCAGGTGTAGTGAGGTTTGCTGTTTTGGCAATTTGATTATGTTGCATTGATAATATTGAAATAATTGCTTCCAGCGCACCAGCCCCAGCAATTAGGTGGCCAGTTTGACCTTTAGTTGAGCTTACAGGAATATATTTGGCATGTTCTTTAAATGCTGCTTTTATGGCATTAGTTTCACTTAAATCATTCATTTTAGTCGATGTGCCATGCGCATTAATATAATCTATGTCAGAATTTTTTAAACCGGCATCGGCAATCGCGTTATTAATCGCTTGAAGAGCGCCATCTCCACTTGGATGTGAGTCGGTAATACGATAAGAACTAAGAGTATTTCCTTCGCCTGCCAACTCAGCATAAATTTTTGCACTACGATTTTTAGCGTGCTCCCAATCTTCTAAAATTAGAAAAGCTGCTCCTTCTCCTAAAACAAAACCATTTCTTGTTTTATCAAAAGGGCGGCTTGCTGTATTAGGTTTTTCGTTGTAAGTGGAAAGGGCCCCCAATAGGCAAAAACTCGAAAGTCCAAGGGGGTTAATCATAGAGTCAAATCCACCAGCTAAAATATAGTCCGCTTCCCCTCTGCGAATAGCACGCATGGCAAGCCCAAGTGCTTGTCCTCCAGATGCGCAAGCAGTATGCACAGCGGTAGCATAACCTTGAATATTGAACTGATTAATTAGAAGAGATAATCCTGTGTTTGATGTAGTCGAGCCGAAGTCGGTTAGATTAAAAAAGTCATTAGATTTGTTTAGTAATTCTTGCCAATCAATATCACCATTTATAGCGCAAGTTTTTTGAAACCTATGTAAATACTCAAATTCAGCCGTCATCATGCCACTACCTGTTACAATGCCGAATCTATTTGATTTTTTAGATGTATTTAAATTCGCATCCTCAACCGCTTGTAATGCTGCTTCCAGAGCAAACTCTGTGAACCGAAACGCAAATTTATTATGCTTGGTTTTTAATATTGGGTTTAGAGAGAAATTTTTTACTTCAGCAGCTATTTTTGTTGGAAAATTTGATGCGTCAAATTGTTGAATGATATCTATTCCAGATTTTCCAGACATTAAATTTGCCCAGGTTGTATCTACATCATTTCCCAGTGGAGAAACCGCCCCTAGTCCTGTTACTGCAACGCGCCGATTTTTACTCATACATCTCTCGTCATAACTATTTCTAAAACACAAACTCTTTTACCCAGTACCTCTGTTCGGAAACGTAAAATTAAAATATTTTCTTCATGTTGTTTCACAAGAATAGAAGTGACAATCTCGTCTCCAGGATGAACAAACTCATTTATTTTTATTTTGCGAATTTCACTTAAATAAAAATCATGAGCAAAATTAGATTTTTTAATAAATCGATGCGCTAAATCTATATTGCACTCTAGTAGCACAGTAAGTGGCAAGACAGGATTGTTAGGGAAGTGGTCAGGAAAGAAAGGAGCTTGCCTAGATATCTTTTTTTGAGCGATTATTCTAATCCCTGATTTTTGCTCTATTATCTTGTCATAAGTGAGAGATACAATTTGTGGGGATGTCTTCGCAGATATAATTTCATCTTTTGATGAATTACCTAAATCACCAACCCAATCTCCATAACGATTTATTTCTTTGAATTGTTTTAAAATTAAATCTTCATCAATAAAGTCCTGCATAGGCATCATAGGGCCTAATGCATTTCTAATGTTGAATACTTCCTCGCCACGAACCATTGCTTTAGCATTATATTGTATAGCTGTTTCATCAACGGACTCAATGTTAGCCTCTAAAAGTATAGTATCGCCAATATATACATTCCGAATTAATTGAGCAGCATCAACAATGCCTGCTACTGGCCTATATTTGAAGTCAACACTAAACATAGCATTCCAAGCAGCAAGCTGCCCCAAGGCTTCTCCTATCATAGATGGGCTAAAGCATAATTTGTTGTTTTTATCTTGACATAAATATATATCATCTTGAGTAACGTACTTAAGCCCTCGGCACATTTTGCCGGGGACAAATTCTAAGATACGATCTACAAAAAGAAAGCTCATTATGCGGTAACTTCAGCAGCGTTTTGTTCTTTACAAGCAGAAACAATTAATTTACAGAAAGTTTCTACAGTAAAAAGAGCAGGTATTTCATTTAATTTCATGCTATCTCTAAAATATTCTTCAGGGACTTCGTTTAAATATTTGCGTAATGCCACCATTCCAGCTTTAGTAATTACGCCATCTTTTTCAAACTCACTTTCAGATAGCTCACCACGAGCATTTTTTTCTAGTTGTCCGCGCGGTATTTTAATTTTAAATTCTTTTTCTAGTTGAAATACTAGGTCTAAGAAGTCTATTGACTCCGCCCCTAAATCCGTAATTAGTCTGCTTTTTATCTCAACTTCGTTTTCGTCAAGCACTAGTACATCAGCAATTATTTCGCTGACCTTAGGGTAGATGGTTTCTACGTTCATGTAAGTTCCTTAATAAATATCAATATACCTTAGATTGATTGAACCTAGAAAAAGCAGTTGGGCTCGTAGCGAGAATGACTGCTTTTTCTAGGTTGAAGCTTGGGTAGCTCAAAAATGAGCTGCAAAACAAAAATGTATGATATTTTCAAATTAAAAAACTGTTAGTTAAGATCTGAAAACAGATCATACATATTGCCTATTACAGCTTTATCAAGCAATCATAAACAGGAAAGTATCTTTGATTCTATCATAGTAAACTCAAAGGCTCAATTTGAGTTTTATAATAAATTTAATAATAATATTGGCAGTGTAATTTATAAAATTACAGGCTATAATCATATTTCTAGGATAATATAGAGAATAAAAATTTTATTATGAAGAAAAACACATACTTTTGGAGAAAAGGTTTATGGGCTTTATGTAGTCTGTTTTTCTTGTTTTTATTTTGTGTAAGTCTATTGTATGTTTATACTGAAAGTCAGTTGCCGAATGTAGAGTCTTTGAAAACGGTAAAATTACAAGTTCCGTTGCGTATTTATACAGAGGATGGTTTTTTAATTCAAGAATATGGGGAAAAAAGACGCATTCCATTAGCTTTTTATGAAATCCCAAAAACATTAGTTTACGCTCTTTTAGCAACAGAAGATCAGCGTTTTTTTGAGCACCCAGGTGTGGATGTTTTTGGGCTTGGTAGAGCTGCTATTAGGATGATGCAGACTGGCACTAAGTCGCAAGGTGGAAGTACCATTACCATGCAAGTTGCTAGAAATTTTTTCTTAAATAGAAAGAAAACTTTTCTAAGAAAATTTAATGAAATCATGCTTGCTATAAAAATAGACAGAGAGCTCAGTAAGGAAAAAATACTTGAACTCTATCTAAATCAAATATACTTAGGAAATAGGGCATATGGGGTGGGAGCTGCGGCAAAAATATATTATGGTAAAAATTTAAACCAATTAACAGTCGCAGAGCTTGCAATGATAGCAGGTTTACCTCAAGCCCCATCAACGCATAATCCAATTATTAATCCTAAGGCCGCAAAAATTAGAAGAGATCATGTTTTAGATAGACTTTACGAAGAAAAGTATATTGATAAAACAACCTATGAAGAAGCAAAAAATGAGGCAGTTACCGCAAAATACCATGGAACAAAGATAGAGGTTAGTGCGCCATACGTAGCAGAAATGATTAGGCAGTCTTTATTTGACCATTTCGGTCCTGATGCTTACACAAATGGTTATAAAGTTTATACAACTATCGATAGTAAGTTACAAGTTGCGGCTGATGATATTATTGAAGAAAATTTATTAGCCTACGATGTGCGGCATGGTTATCGTGGTCGGGCTGCAGGTATGCCGGTAGAAGATATAAATTCATCTGCAGCAAGAAAAAGATTTTTACAAAGTTATTTAGTTATCAAAGATATAGCGCCAGTCGTTATTAAATCAGTGTCAGACAGTAGTGCGACCGCGTTATTTATGAAAGGTAAAACAATTGATATTCCTTGGGCTGGTATGTCTTGGGCAAGACCTGCCTTAAGTAAGGGTGGCTATGTTGGGCGAAGTCCTAAATCAGCGCATGCAATCTTAAGTCCAGGAGATATTGTATATGTTAGACACCATAATGGGATTTGGGAGCTAACCCAAGATCCAAAGGCAGAGGCAGCTTTAGTTGCTATTAGTCCAAATAATGGCGCGATAAAAGCATTGGTTGGTGGATTTAATTTTAAAAGAAGCAAATTTAACCGTGTTACGCAGTCTTCTAGGCAACCAGGATCTAGTTTTAAACCATTTATCTTTGCTGCTGCTTTAAATAAAGGATACACGTTAGCTACTCTTGTAAATGATGCTCCAGTTGTAATTAACGATCCTAGCCAGGTAGATAATGTATGGCGTCCGCATAATGATAAATATAAGTTTAATGGGCCAACCAGATTGCGTGTTGCTTTAGCTAGATCTATTAATTTAGTCTCAATCAGAATTCTTCAAGATATTGGTATTGATTATGCTATAGATTTTGCATCTAGATTTGGATTTAAAAAAACTAGTTTGCCGCGTACTTTATCTTTAGCATTAGGCAGTTTGGCAGTCAGTCCTATGGATTTAACAGCAGCTTATGCGGTTTTTGCAAACGGCGGGTATAAAGTTGAACCATTTTTGATTGATAAGATTACTGATAGTAGCGATAATGTTTTGTTAAAAGCGAAAGCATCCGCTGTTTGTCACAATTGTACTGATGCTCAAGTTGATATACATGCCCCTAGAGTAATTTCAGAAGACATTGCTTTTTTAATGAATAATGTATTAAAAGATGTGATTCTTCATGGAACAGGAACATATGCAAAAGTGCTAAATAGATCTGATATTGCTGGTAAAACTGGCACGACGAATCAGCAAGTTGATGCTTGGTTTTCTGGATATAATCCAGATTTAGCTGTAACAGCATGGGTTGGGTTTGATTCTCCAAAACCGTTACATGAGTACGCATCACGACTTGCTTTGCCAATTTGGATAGATTTCATGAAAATTGCTTTGCATGATAAGCCGGATAGAGAAGTTGTATTGCCAGAAAACATTGTGCCTATTGATATTAATCCAAAAACAGGTTTACGAGCTCAAAAAAATCAGACAAATGTTATTAAAGAATATTTTCTTGACACTAATATACCAGAATTAGATGAAGGTGAAGTGCTTACTCAGACTGGCTCAGGAAAAAAGGCAGATAGCCAAGAAAGTTTATTTTAAAAAAATTAATAAAGGGGTAGCAGATGAAAATAGGACAAGACTCACTTTCTACAAGGTCAGAGCTTAATGTAGGTGGGAAAAGTTATCAATTTTATAGTTTAAAAAAAGCAGAGAAAAATCATTTCCCTGATATTCATAAACTGCCATTTTCGTTAAAAGTCTTATTTGAAAATTTGTTACGTTTTGAGGATGGCCATACAGTTAAAACTACAGACATTGCTGCACTAGCAGATTGGTTAAATACGAGAACATCAAATCATGAAATAGCATATCGGCCAACAAGAGTTTTGATGCAGGATTTTACAGGGGTTCCGGCGGTTGTAGATTTAGCAGCAATGCGAGATGCTTTAGGCAAATTAGGTAGAGATCCAAATAAAATCTCTCCTTTATCGCCAGTTGATCTTGTAATTGATCATTCGGTTATGGTTGATAAATTTGCTACAAATGATGCCCTTCGTCAAAATACTGAAATAGAAATGCAGAGAAATAACGAACGTTATGAATTTCTAAGATGGGGTCAAAAAGCTTTTGACAACTTCAGAGTAGTGCCACCTGGAACCGGTATTTGTCATCAGGTAAATCTTGAATATTTGGGTAAAACTGTTTGGCAATCAGAATGTGACGGTCGGCAATATATTTATCCAGATACTTTAGTTGGTACTGACTCGCACACTACTATGATTAATGCTCTAGGTATTTTAGGATGGGGCGTAGGTGGTATTGAGGCAGAGGCCGCGATGCTAGGACAGCCAGTTTCTATGCTTATTCCTGAAGTAGTTGGATTTAAATTAACTGGTAAAATGCCAGAAGGGATTACAGCTACAGACTTAGTTTTGACAGTGACACAGATTCTAAGAAAGCAAGGAGTAGTAGGTAAGTTTGTTGAGTTTTTTGGCCATGGATTGGATGATTTACCTTTAGCTGATCGAGCTACAATTTCAAATATGGCACCTGAATACGGCGCAACATGTGGATTTTTTCCTGTTGATAATGAAACTTTACATTATTTAAGATTAACAGGCCGAGATGAAGAGCAAGTCAAATTAGTTGAAACTTATTCAAAAGAGCAAGGCTTATGGCATGTTTCGGATGATTGTCCGGCTGTGTATACTACTACTCTTGAGCTTGATTTAAGTAGCATTAAACCGTCTCTATCAGGACCAACTAGGCCACAAGATAAAGTAACATTAGATACCTTGCCAACAGAGTTTAATAATTTTTTAACTAAGCTTGGTAAAAAACAAGAACTAAGGGATGCTGATAATAAAATTACACACGGAGATGTAGTTATTGCAGCAATAACTAGTTGTACTAACACATCAAATCCTAGTGTATTAATGGCTGCTGGTTTAGTTGCTAAAAAAGCATTAGAAAAAGGTTTGCAAAGGAAGCCATGGGTTAAATCATCTTTAGCCCCAGGATCTAAAGTTGTTACGGATTATTTAAAAGCGGCTGGTTTGCAAAAATACTTAGATGATCTTGGTTTTAATTTAGTTGGTTATGGTTGTACAACTTGTATAGGTAATTCTGGACCATTACCAGATGATGTATCTAAAAGTATTCTAGATAATGATTTAGCAGTTAGTTCAGTTTTATCAGGTAACAGAAACTTTGAAGGCAGGGTTCATCCACTAGTTAGAGCAAACTGGCTTGCTTCACCTCCTTTAGTTGTTGCATTTGCTATCGCAGGTACTGTATGTCTTGATTTAACTAAAGATCCATTAGGAAAAGATAGCTCAGGAAACGCAGTTTATTTGAAAGATATTTGGCCAACTAATAAAGAAATTGCGGATGAGGTTGCTAAAGTTTCTGGAAGTATGTTTAAGAAAGAATATTCAGAAGTATTTAATGGCGATGCAGAGTGGCAAGCCATTCAAGTTGGAGATAATAAAACTTTTGCTTGGAGTGATAGCTCAACATACATCCAGCATCCACCGTTTTTTTCTGGATTATCTTTAACTGTTGATAAAATTAAACCAGTAAATAAAGCAAATATTTTAGCATTATTGGGTGATTCAATTACTACCGATCATATTTCTCCTGCTGGGTCTATAAAGACAGATTCACCAGCTGGATTATATCTTGAGTCAAAAGGAGTTAGTCCTAAAGATTTTAACTCTTACGGATCGCGACGCGGAAATCATGAGGTAATGATGCGAGGTACTTTTGCTAATATCAGGATTAAAAATGAAATGACCCCTAGTATAGAAGGAGGATATACATTATATATTCCATCCAATAAGACCATGTCTATTTATGATGCTGCTATGCTATATCAACATGAAAATAGACCATTAGTCGTAGTTGCTGGAAAAGAATATGGAACTGGATCTTCTAGAGATTGGGCGGCTAAAGGGACGAGACTTTTAGGTGTACATGCGGTAATTGCCGAAAGTTTTGAAAGAATTCACCGTTCTAACTTAATTGGGATGGGAGTTTTGCCGCTGCAATTTATGGAGGGGGTTAGTCGCAAAACCTTAGGGTTAACAGGAAGAGAATTGATTAGCATACCAGTTAGCGATAACTTAAAGCCAGGTGATTTAATTGAAATAACTATTGAATCTGCTTCAGGAGATAAGCATACTACAACAGTAAAATGTCGAATTGATACGGCAAATGAGATTGAATACTACAAAAATGGTGGTATCTTACAGTATGTATTAAGAAATATGTGTTGAAGTATAGGCACTGCCATTAAGTTAAGGATTTTGTCATTCCCGCGAAGGCGGGAATCTATCCCTAAAGTGGCACTGTGCTTGCTTAGAAATAGATTCCCGCCTTCGCGGGAATGACAGTGTTTTTCTTAACTTAATGGCAGTGTGAAGTATAGGATGTTTAGTAAATGAAAAATCAAAAGCGCGCCCTTAGTGTGTTTGCTTTGGTTATGATTAATGTGATCGCCGTAGATAATCTAAGAACGTTGCCAATTTCGGCAAAGATTGGCTTGCCTTTAGTATCATATTATCTGATTGCAGCACTTACTTATTTTGTTCCGGTAGCACTAGTTGCCGCCGAACTCGCATCAACATTCCCCAAAGCTGGTGGAATTTACGTTTGGGTAAGAGAAGCATTTGGTAAACGCTCAGCATTTATAACTATTTGGTTACAGTGGATATATAATGTAGTGTGGTATCCAACTATATTAATCTTTATAGCAGAGACATTTACATATCTTTTTAATCCTGAATTAGCTACTAATAAAACTTATCTAGTTAGTATGGTAGTTGGATTATTTTGGGTGTTTACGCTCTTAAATTGTTTCGGTATGAAAATTTCCGGGATGATTAGTATAATTGGTGCAACAGTAGGTACAATTTTACCTATGTTAGGGGTGATAGCGCTTGGTATTTTATGGTATTTAAATGGGCATCCATTAGCTATTGATTTCAAAGGTTCTTTGCTGCCAGATTTCAGTTCCTTCGGAAATCTGGCAATATTTTCGGCAATTCTTTTTGGACTACTTGGTGTTGAAATGTCGGCTATTCATGCTGAAGATGTAAAAAATCCTCAAAGAGATTACCCCAGAGCCTTATTTTATTCGGTAGTTATAATCATTACTACTTTAGTATTTGGATCTTTAGCAATTGTAGCAGTTGTGCCCGCTCAGAAGCTAAATCTTGTTTCTGGTTTTATTGATGCTTATGCAATATTTTTTAAAAAATATAATATGCCTTGGATGCTTGATATTACAGTTTGGTTGGTAATAATCGGGGGATTAAGTGGTGTTTCAGCTTGGATTATCGGTCCAAGTAGAGGTTTATTGATTTCTGCACATGATAAATGTTTACCTCATCATTTTACTCGTGTTAATAAACATGGCGCTCCAGTTTTTATTTTAGTCTTGCAAGCTATTATAGTGACGATATTGAGCTCTCTTTTATTACTAGTTAATTCTGTAAGCAGCGCGTATTGGATGCTTACAGAGCTTTGCGCTCAGCTTGCTCTGCTCGTGTATGTGTTTCTTTTTGCAGCAGGAATAAAGCTTAGATACAGTCATCCAGATACTCCTCGAGCTTATAAAATTCCAGGCGGGAAATTTGGGATTTGGTTTGTAGCAGGCATGGGTTTTTTATGTTGTTTAGTAACAATCATAATAGGATTTGTACCTCCATCACAGATTAATATGGAAAACGTCATATTTTTCGAAGGATTTTTAATATCTGGGTTAATACTTTTCGTAGTTGTTCCATGGCTTTTGGCAAAACGATTTGTAAAATAAAATAAATTTTATTCTTTTACCTCAAGATTAGAAATAATTTTTTTTACGCCACGTATGTTATGAGCTCTTTTTAAGATAGCAGCTATAGATTTACTTGATTTTACAGTACCTGAAACGGTTACGACCCCATTGACAGTAGTCGCATTAATTCCAACTAGTGGAATAGATTCATCATCAATAACTTTAGCTTCTAAAACTGCAGCTTCAAATTTGGTGGTGATGTATGCGTCAGTGAAGGATGTATTAACACGCTTTATTTCCAGATCACTAGCATCAATAGATTTAACACCTTTAGTTGATGTTGCAGTTTTTAAGGTTTTTACAAAAGAAGCTTTATCATTCACATAACCACTAAGGACTACCTCGCCATTATTAGTTGTAACTGAAATATTAAGAGGATTTAAATCTTTATCTTTAGTAATTTTGCCTTTAATAACGGTAGTAATCAGCGAATCGCTTATTTCTTGTTTAACTTGCGTAATATTAGCAAATACTTTTGTTTGAATAGCAAGCAACATGAAAAAAACAATAAAATGTCTGGAAATTTTAATCATAATAGTTACAATCCGTTAGTCTGGACTTTAATGACTTTTTCAAAAAGCACTCAAAATTGTCGTCTTTGTGAACAAAGTGAAGCAATCTAGAGGCGTTTAAGGGCTCTAGATTGCTTCACTATCGCTCGCAAAGACGCATTTTAGAACATGTCTTTAAAAAGTCATAAAGTCCAGTTAGTAGCAGTTGAGTGATTATATCATATTAAATTAAAAAAAAGGAGTGCACATTTTGTACTCATCAATCAGGAATATATTATTTTATTTTCCACCGGAGATAGCGCACGAGCTATGTTTAAAATTTTTAAGATTTATTCCATCTGGTATGTTCACTAGACCAAAAAATAATCCTATAAATGTAATGGGTATTGAGTTTCCTCATAGGATAGGTCTTGCAGCTGGTTTTGATAAAAATGCCGAATATTTAGATAGTCTATCTAAGTTAGGATTTTCTTTTATTGAAGTTGGTACAGTAACATTAAATCCACAAGTTGGTAATCCAAAACCACGGTTATTTAGACTGCCGCACGAAGAGGCAATTATTAATCGGATGGGGTTTAATAATTTTGGTGTAGATGTTTTAGTTGAAAATATAAAAAAATCAAGTTACCAGGGTATTCTTGGTGTGAATATAGGTAAAAACAAAAATACATCTCTAGCAAGAGCAGCAGATGATTATATGATTTGTTTACAAAAGGTATATCCTTATGCATCATATGTCACAATAAATATTTCATCACCAAACACGTCAGAGCTTAGAAAGTTGCAGGGAACGCAATATTTAGGAGACTTGCTTAAAAAATTAAGGCAAGAACAATTAGAGTTAGCGAATAGATATAACCGTTATGTTCCATTGGTACTTAAAATATCACCAGATGAGAGTGATGAGGTTTTAAAGAATATTGTTGAAATGGTTTTGAAAAATAAGATATCGGCAATAATCGCAACAAATACTAGCGTTTCACGAGCTAATATATCAAATTGTAAATATAAAAATGAAATTGGCGGCTTAAGTGGTAGGCCAATTATTGACAACTCAACTTCAACATTACGGACTATAAAAAAACTTGTAGGATCTGATGTTGGTTTAATTGGTTCAGGCGGGATAAATTCAATTACAGACGCAAAAGCTAAAATTGAAGCTGGAGCTGAAATTTTACAATTGTATACAGGCCTAATTTATCATGGACCAAATCTTATAATAGAACTATGTAAGGCATTAGCACGGTTGTCGCATCAAAATTTAATCAATAAGGCGTAGGTTGGGCCTTGGCCCAACATAGTGAAGTTTCATAGCTTGTTTTTCTAGGATTATGGCCTGTTGTTGACAATAGACCATTTTTGAAACCTTAATGTAGAGGTAAGATTATACATGGGGAGATAAAGTCATACTATAAGAATGAAACTCCGTGACTAACAGGTTCTATCTGTAGGTGTTTAGCTATAGATTGTCCAATGTCTGCGAAAGAATCGCGTCTACCAATAAATTTGTTAGGAATATTTTTGCCATAAACTAAAACAGGGACGTGTTCTCTTGTATGATCAGTGCCAGGAAAAGTAGGATCACACCCATGATCTGCGCTAATGATTACTAAATCTTGCGCATTTAATAAATTATCAATTTCAGGCATTCTTTTATCAAATTCTTCTAGAGCATGCGCATATCCAGTGATGTCTCTTCTATGTCCATATGAAGAATCAAAATCAACGAAGTTCGTGAAAATTAAACTTCCTGCTTTTGCATCTTTTATTTCTTTTAATGTGGCATCGAATAAGGACATATTACCATTCGCCTTTACTTTTTTCGTAAATCCTCGATGGGCAAAAATATCAGCAACTTTTCCGATACTAATTACATCATTTCCTGCATTAACTAATTTATCAAGCAATGTATCAGAAGGTGGAGGCGTGGCATAATCTTTTCGGTTCCCAGTTCTTGAAAAGTTACCAGATTCTCCGATAAAAGGCCTTGCTATTACCCGACCAATTTGATATTTGTCCACTAATTTTCTAGCTATTTCGCAAAGCTTATATAAGTTTTCTAGCCCAAAATACTCTTCATGCGCTGCAATTTGAAATACACTATCTGCTGATGTGTAAACTATAGGTTTTTTGCTTTTTATATGCTCATCGCCAAGTTCATTTATAATTTCAGTTCCAGAAGCATGTTTTTCACCCAGCACACCTGGAAGGTTGGCACTTTTAATCATGGTATCGATAAGATTTTTGGGGAAACAGTTTTTTTTATCAGGAAAGTAACCCCAAGGAGTCATGACAGGCAATCCAGCTAACTCCCAGTGACCACTAGGTGTATCTTTTCCTAAACTTTGTTCTACTGCATATCCATATAATCCTTCTGGTTCAGGAATAGTTGCTAAGTCAATTATTTTTTTTCCTGAGCTTGCAATAGCAGCATGGTATAAACCTCTTCTAGCCAAGTTTGGAATGCGCAGCTCTCCATGCCTAGTAACGTCTGATTCAGCGAAACCATTTTTGCAGGCCTGAACTATGTGGCCAAATGTATCTGCTCCTTCATCGCCATATAAATTAGCATCTAAACTGGCGCCAATTCCAAGTGAATCTAAAAGTAAAATACAAATTCTTCCCTCATTCATCCTAAATTTATCCTTATATTCTATGACAGAATGTTTCTTTTAAGCCAATTAAAGAAATAGCAGCTAAAATTAATCCTATAGGTAATAGATTTGTCGCAAATTGAAAATCTGCTAACGAATAAGTAGGTGTATTATTGAAAATTTGCATGCCACCATGCTTTATAAGTAATATACTAAAAATATTTTGATAAATAATATAACCGCTCTGAGTTAAGATGGAGACAATGCTAACAGCAGTTGCAGTAATTGCAGAAGAGCTGCTTTCGGCAACAAGGGCGTAGCTTATTACTTGACTAGATGTAAAAAAACCTAACATAAAAAATAAAATAGCCATTCCTGAAAAACTTAAATCACCATATAAAATTCCAAGGATACAGAGCATTGACGCAATAACACCTGCTTTCATGGGGGCAATTCGCAGGCCAATTCTATCTGAAATCCAACCCATAAATGGCCCGCCTAAGATAGTTCCTAAAAATAACATAGAGTTGATCATCGAAGCCGCTTCTTTATCAATACCTAGTCTTTGAACTAAATAAAGTGAGCCCATAACAGCACCAAATACTGCTATCGACATGTTCATTAAACTACCGTATGCCGCCGCACGAATAGTTTGCGGGTTGAAATAGGTGGATTTTAGTGTTTCAAAGATTTTGATTTTTGTTTTGGTTGATTGAGAATTCTTATACGGGGCATCTTGAAGCACAGTAGCCATAATGAAAAGAATAAATAAACCAATCCAACCAATGTATATTAAAGAATTTCTCCAACCAATCAATAACACAAGTTTTGTAAGAGGATATTGTGCTAACATTCCGCCCGTCATCGCTATGGTTACAATTACTCCTGTTACCATAGCCATTTTTTTGGGTGCAAACCAGCGTGATGTTATGCGAATTGGACCGAGAAAACAAAAAGCGCTGCCAATTCCTGTAACAAATCTACATCCTAAAGCAACAGCGAAAGAATGCGTATGAGCAAGGATGAAAGTACTTATTACACAAAAAAACATGGCTAAAATCACTGTTTTTTTAGCTGAAAATCTATCGAGAGCTATTCCAGCAAAAAAAAGGAATACCACATTTGATAAGTAGTAAATACTTGATAGATAAGTCATTTTATCGGCTTTTATTTGAAAGTCCCGCATAATATTATCAGCAATAGAAGCAAACATATTGCCCTGAATAAACTCATAAAAAAAGAATAAAGAAGCAACAAAACAGATAAACCAAGGAAGCAACTTGCTGTAGTTCTTTTTTATTTTAGATTGGCAGTTTTCCACGATTTCCACCTAATACGTCCTATGATTGATCTTGATATGGTTTACAATATGTTTCACGCATGAAAATTATAGTCATTAATGCGATAACAGATGCACAAGGAAAAATTAGCATTGCAGCAGAGAAATTTGAAAAAGAGTTGTTTATTAATAAGCCAGAAGAATTATGTTGCATAATATAGCCAAATAAAACTTGACCAAACCCGCCTCCACTCATAATTATAACAGAGGCAATCCCAGTGGCTATACCTGTATTGCATGATTGATTACTTTCTGTGATGAGTGGGTAGCTAATTATTTGTGTGCTTGTAGTAAACCCAAGAGATAGAAATATACAGCTCAAGATAAATGGTGAATGAGGAGAGCTGTTTACTAAAGGTAAAGTAAGTAAAAGCGTAGTAATTGCGCCAAGTAGCATAAGAGGTTTTCTTTTGCCTATTTTGTCTGAAAGAAATCCAACAATAGGGCAGCCAAAAATGCTGCCAATGAAAATTAAACTTACAATATTACTTGCTGAAATAGAGTTTAAGTTATGTACTTCGCTAAGATAACTTCCACCCCATAGAGCGCATAGCACCATTATCGGAAGATTTAAACAAGCTGTATATATTCCGGAAAGCCAAGTTTGTTTGTTACATACTGCATCTCGATATTTTGACAGCCAAGATTTATTTTTGTTTATTTTCTTCAAAGTGGTATTTTTGTCTCGTACAAAAATGTATATCCAAGATAAAATTAGTATCCCAATAGCGGCATCAACCATAATAGCTTTTCTCCAACCAAAGCTATTATGCAAATAAGCAAATGGAGTATGTGCTGCCATACCACCAAGAAAGGCCATAGTTACAATTGTACCTATTACCAATGCTTGCTTTCTTGGATGGAACCATCTAGAAACTAAAACCACACAAGATAAAAAACAAAATGCATTTCCAATGCCAGTAAGTGCGTGAAATAATGCTGCCAGGTAAAAGGAATGTGTTAGGCCGAAGCCAATTGTCCCGACTAGGCAAGTTAAAAGCGCAAGTAAAATTACTTTGCGCGCGGAAAAATTATCTAAAATAACCCCTGCGGGTAGCAAAAATATGACATTAGCCCAAATAAAAGCACTGGACATCCAGCTGAGCTTTGCTGCATTAATATTGAAGCTAGTTCGGAGTGCTTGATTAATAACATCAAAAACATTTAACTGGAAAAATTCGTAGAAGAAAAACATCCCAGCTGATAAGCAAATAAACCAAGACAGATAATTGCTTTGCTCGGTATGCCGTACATCTTCGCTACTTAGTGAGTTAGACAAAAATATTCCTCGGGTTGTATGGCTTAATGTTTATAACTTTAATTTCGCGCATTATATCAAAGTAAAGTAATTTTTGGTAATTTTTTTCATATCTACTCGGTTGATTTAACAGAAAACCATGCCACAATTAAAGTATGTTAATTTTAATCAAGATTAATCTATGCCTATTACTTATGAACAAGAAAAAGTTGAAAACCTACGCGATGCTTGTAATAAAATTTTACAAAATACACAGCATGAGTTGCGTGAGTTGCCGTACAACGATAATCAACAATTAGAAAAAACACTAATTGTAGAATATAAACAACATTATGAGGATGCAGATAAGCCATGCTCTATAAGTATTCACAACTCTAGCAATAAAAAATTGACAACCATTAGAGATAACGTTGGGGGGAATTTTTATCATTTATCAAGTAAATTGAAGGCATTTTGTGAAGAGTTAAATTCTGATGAATTACAGCCATTTTTTGATGACTCATGCAGTAATCTTTATCGTGTTGTAGATATTACTAGACTCACTGCCGATAATTGTTATTCGGATGAAGACTTAGCTAGTATGTTATCTAATCCAATTATTTGTAAGATATCCAGCTTAAAAAAATCTGCAAATAAGTTGATGGAAGCAGATGAAAAATTACGTGACTATCGCTGTAAAAATTATACTAAAAACAATAGGCCTAAACATTGGTCATGGGATGACCTAAGTTTTTGTTTGTTCAAAATTATATTTCCAATCATACTAGCTACGATACTTTTGCTATTCGGTGCATTGTTTGCAGTATCAGGATTCTTGATAGGTAGTTTTCCTACTGTCCTCGTTGGAGCGATCGGAACGGTAGCCTCATACGTCATATTTCGGGAAGCATTTAATAGTAGCATAGAATTTTGTAGGATTACACATAGAGATCAGAAATTAATTGATTTTGAAAAACAAGTGACAACGTGTGAAAAAGAGTACATCAATGATAGTGGTATGCTGTTAGGTCTTTATGAAAAAGATCCGAATCATCTTCTCTTTTCATGTTTAGATAAAAAAAACGTAATGAAAGATATAAGTAGTATTGAGTATGTATTTCGGCATGATACTCTAGATATAAGCAAGATTAATGATTTGCCAAATAAATTAGAGGATTTCATTTATACAATAAAAACATCATATCATGCGGAATTAGCCGCTAATCGCAAAAACAAGAATATCATGAACACTGAAGCTATAAATGCTTTATCGCAATTGAGTGGATATGAATTCAAAGAATTAATAAAAAACATTGATGATAAGCGTAATCATTACACCAAATCATGAGCGAATACTAAATTCAGTGGTTTTTAATCGGAATGATTATTTTGGTTTTAAAGTAGTTTCGGGATGCGTCTCTTTAGTTTTGTTATGAGCATCTTGTTTTTCGCTAGGATTAGAGAATTTTTTAGTTGCATATTCAACTGTGGCTTCAAAGGCAACAGCAAGAGAAGCTGTCGTTATAGCATCTTTAGCAGCTCTTTTAAAAAAGTTAAAAATCATCTTAATTTTTATGCATATTTAAAGTACTGGCATTGTACTATATTTTTGAAATATTAACAAATTATAATTTTAATCGTTTAATCGCACCCCGTCTGGACTAAGAAATTATTTGCGTCCAATAAACTTATTTTTTATTGAAAGAGACAATATTATTTGCAATGTCATCTAATGGTGTTGCTCCAAGGGATTTGCTCATACCTGTTAAAAGACCAAAGATTACCATGCTATTCACGACGCTTATTGGAAGCTGGCTCTTTATTGCTACTCCTAATACATATTTTGTTGCTTCTGTCAGGCCTACCTTTTTAATATTTTCAGCTGCCGCTTTAAAAAATGAAACTGTTGTCGGTGAAATTATTTTGCCATCTTTTGTTTGCACATTTCTAAGTGCCCAATTACTTGCTTCTCCAAGAGGATAGTTGATTGTGGCTACTATAGCTCCTGTTAGCGCCCCTGAACAAAATTTAGCAGATTGATGTTTTTGAAAGTCCTCAGGAAAAACACGATTTACAATTTCAGTGGCTTTCATGAGCGCCCCAAAACTTATAAATCCAGATACTGTTCTAAAAAAGTAGCCGCACCTAAATATAGAGAATTTACTTTTAAGATCTAATCCTTTGGTTTCTATATTTATTCCGTTAAGTACAGACTTATTCCCATGATAAGATGAGGTCAGTAAGTCAAGTTGCGAAAAAGTTAAAGCTTGGAGAAGAGGGTTTCGTTGCCAGGTTATGACTATGGGATGCTCTAAAATTTTAGAGCCATTATTTTTTTCTTCTAAGCGCAAAGATTTTTCTTCGAGAGCTATTTCTCCCTCAGCTGATGATAGTTCTTTTGAAGAATGTTCTTTATTTGCCACTTGTTCTTTAGTGCTCACGACCGCATTTTCTTTGGTGGTTATTGTAGCGCCTTTTGTTGACACAATAGCTTGTTCTTTGGTGGCCATCATTGTTTTAGTATTGGTGGCAGTAATACTCGTTGATCCACGAATAAACCCATTGACAATGCTATTTGGTAATGCACGATAAGTTGCGGATGCTAAGCTTAGTATAGATAGTGAAGAGCTTTTATAAAGCTCAAATGATAACATGCGTAAAGGCGTAGTCACGCAACTAATAGTAAAACTTATTACACAGGTTTTAAATGCAAGGTTTGATAAGTTTGAGAATGGTTTTTCAAAGTCAAATTTACCATAAAGCTCGTTTTTTAATTTATCTTTCTTTTCCTTATTATTATTCATAAATCACCCCATTAACCGACATAATAAGTATCTATATGTATAATAATAACACAAAAAGCATTAAGAGAAAATTAAGCTTGTAAGCATTTTTACTATTTGTATAATATGCATTGCTAAAAATTACAACTTAAATAGAGGTGTTTATGGCAGGACATAGTAAATGGGCAAATATCCGTTTCCGCAAAGGCGCCCAAGATGCTAAACGAGGGAAGATTTTTACCAAATTAATTAGAGAGATATCTATTGCTGCCAGAATTGGTGGACCAGATGAATCTTCTAATCCAAGATTGCGAGATGCTGTTATTAAATCCTTAAAAGCAAATATGAAGCGAGATACTATTGATAACGCAATAAAGCGTGGAGCTGGTGGGTTAGATGAAGCCAACATGATGGAAATGTCTTATGAAGGATATGGTCCTGGCGGAATTGCTATATTAGTTGATTGTTTGTCAGATAATAAAAATAGAACAGTCTCTGAGGTTCGTCATGCCTTTACTAAAAATGGAGGAAATTTAGGCACGGATGGTTCTGTTTCGTATCTTTTTAATAAACAAGGTGAAATATTATTGGAAAAAGCATCTGATGCAGATAGACTGATGGACATCGCCATAGATGCAGGTGCTACTGATGTCGCAATATTAGATGATGGCCAGGTAGAGGTGATTACAGACGAGGAAAGTTATCACTCTGTTTTAAGCAAACTACAAGAGAATGGATTTGCAGTTGATGAGTCACAATTAGTAAGAAGGGCTAGTATTTTAGTAGATCTTGATAACGAAATGGCAGTAAAAGTTGATAAACTTATCGATATGTTAGAAGATTTAGATGATGTGCAAGCTGTGTATAGTAATGCACAATACCCAGAAAACTTTTTAATGGAAGGATAAATTTGACGCTAGTGTTGGGAATAGACCCCGGATCAAGAGTTACCGGATATGGTTTAATTAAAGAACATAATAATCAATTGGAATATATTGATAGTGGCTGTATCAGAACAGCTTTGGATTGTGAATTCAGTGACAGGTTGTTGCAAATATTTAATGGCATTTGTCAGTTGATGGAAATTTACAATCCTAGTGAAGCCGCTATAGAGCAGGTATTTATGCATAAAAATCCTAATTCAGCTTTAAAGCTTGGGCATGCGCGAGGAGTTGCAATGGTTGCGTGTGCTTCTCATCGTTTAGTTGTAAAAGAATATTCAGCTAGGGAAATCAAACAATCTATTGTTGGATATGGTGCTGCAGAAAAGACTCAAGTAAAACAAATGGTTGTAAATTTATTGATGTTATCAAAAGAGCCGCAGTCGGATGCTGCTGATGCATTAGGAATAGCTATTTGTCATATTCATAATAGAAGAGGAATAAATTATTTTAGGAGAGGGCGATGATAGGATGGTTGCGTGGTAAAATAATTGAAAAGGAGCAACCAGGGAAAGTAATTCTTGATGTTGGAGGGGTTGGATATGATGTGGAGACATCTTTAATTACATTTTTTAATATCGAGTCAAAAAGCGAACTAATATCTTTATATATTCACACTGTTGTTCGAGAAGATGCTTTTTTGTTATATGGTTTTATAGATAAGAATGAAAGGTCACTGTTTCGAGCATTAATTAAAGTAAATGGCGTAGGGCCAAAGCTTGCAATTGCAATTTTATCAAGTATTTTGCCGGCAGAATTTATAAGTTGTATTCAAGGCCAGAATGTGGAGTTGCTTACCAAGCTTCCGGGTATAGGAAAAAAAACGGCTAGTAGATTGGTGGTTGAAATGAAAGATAGCATAAATAATTTATCTGCAGCGGGGATAAATTACTCTCCGAGTAAACCACAGAATACAAATATTGATGAGGCAATTTCTGCTTTAGAGTCATTAGGATTTAAAAAACAAGAAGCAACGAAGGTAATTGAAAAAATAAGTGATGGCAGTCAAACATCAGAAGAGTTAATTAGGGAAGCGTTACGTAGTATAAGAGTTTGTTAGTTATAGGAGATGTCAGGGTGGCCCTGTAGGAGATATATAAATATGTTGACTTTTAATAAATTATTAAAGTTTATGCTTAAGCCAGTTGTGATGCTGTTTTTTGTTTTTATAGCTGGATTAATATATTTTTTTGCCGATAAGAAGATAGCTTTGTTTTTTTATAAACTAAATCTTAGCCAAAATTTTCCATTATTAGAATGGATTACTATTTTAGGAAATGGCAAAATATATTTAGTATTGTTGCCGCTTATCGCCCTTGTTTTTAAATATATTTTTCGAAATAGTGCCGCCTATATTAGGACATGGATGTTGTGGTTAATGTTCTTGTTTCCATATTCAATTACAATTATTTCAAAGCACCTTCTAGGTAGAGCAAGACCGATAGTTTTGTTTGATAGTAATATTTTCGGTTTTTTTGGTTACAATAATACACAAAATTTTCACTCATTTCCTTCTGGTCATACCACAGCTATAGCTAGCATTACACTTGGTCTGGCAATTTTGTTTCCCAGGTGTATTTATTGGTTTTTATCTATTTGCTTCTTAGTTATGGCAAGTAGAGTATTACTAACTTGCCACTACTTAAGTGATGTTATGGTGTCGTTTTATTTAGTAGCTTTGGAATTAGGGTTGTTTACATATATAATGAGGCGAAAATTCCTAAATATTTATGAGTTGATTTTGAATGAAAAAGTTAAGTGACTTCCCAATTGTTGTTGAGAGCGGAAAAAAATATCTGACGGACAAAGGTTTTGCCGCGATTAAAGATGGTATTAAATCTGACTCTAAAGAACATACTCGTTTGCCAAAGCCTGACTGGTTGAGAGTTAAGAGTCATACATCACCAACTTATCTTAAAGTTAAACAAGATGTTAAAGAACATAAGCTGTCTACAGTGTGTGAAGAGGCCAAGTGTCCAAATATCGCTGAGTGCTGGTCGCATGGAACGGCAACTATCATGTTAATGGGAGATGTATGTACAAGAGCATGTAAATTTTGTTCGGTAGATACAGGAAATCCTAACGGATGGTTAGATCCTAATGAGCCTGAAAATAGTGCTAAAAGCGTTCAAATTATGAATTTGGATTACGTAGTACTGACTTCCGTAGATAGAGATGATTTACCTGATGGTGGTGCAACGCATTATGCTGACTCTATAAAAGCAATAAAGAGGCTATGTCCAAATACTAAAATTGAAGCTTTAACCCCTGATTTTAGTGGTATAGAAAGGGATATTCAAATAGTTCTAGATAGCGGCTTAGACGTGTTTGCCCAAAATATTGAAACAGTCGAAAGACTAACTCATCCTGTTCGAGATAATCGAGCTGGATATAAAAAAACAATAGATGTTTTAAATTTTGCAAAAAAATATAAGCCAGAAATTTTCACAAAGACTAGCTTAATGCTTGGTTTGGGCGAAATAGATGAAGAGGTCTTGCAAACTATGCATGATCTTAGAGCAGTGAATGTTGATATACTTACTTTAGGCCAATATTTACAGCCAACTAAAAATCATTTGCCAGTTTTAAGGTATGTAAGTATAGAAAAATTTAATTATTTTCGAGAAGTTGGCTTAAAACTAGGCTTTTTTGAAGTGGCATCTGGACCTTTAGTTCGCTCCAGTTATAGAGCGGATAGGATATTTAAGAAGGATAATTTAGGGCTTTAGGAAGTATAAAAATTTATGCTATAATTTAATTTTATTGAGTATAGATGTGGCTATCGTAAGTCCTGAAAGTTAGATAAAGGCAGAGGTTAAATAATAACAACTAAGGAAGAAATCAAGAGTGAATCAGAAAAGACCGGTGAATTTGGACTTGGCTAGTTTTAAATTTCCATCAACCGCTGTTGCATCTATTTTGCATCGTGTTTCAGGGGTTGTGATTTTTTTATTACTACCATTTATTTTGTATATTTTAAACTTATCTTTGTATTCAAGATCTTCATTTGATGAATTGCAAGCATTGCTAGCAACACAGCATGGTAAATTTGGGATATGGATGTTTGCTAGTGCATTGACGTATCACGTGATAGCTGGAATTAGGCATATTCTCTTAGATTTAGGTATAGGAGAAGATATTGCAAAAGCCAAAAGAAGTGCCTTGGCTGTTATTGTCGTTGCATTTATAACTATAATATTATTAGGGGTCTGGATATGTTGCCCAATGTAACAAGTTTAACTGGTAATGGCTTAAAAGATTGGTTGATTCAGCGTGTTTCTGCTGTTTATTTGTTTTTTTATTTGTTGTTTATTTTTATCTTTATGGTAACGAATATGCCATTAGATTTTTATAAATGGCATGATTTATTTTTTCTAGTTTCGATGCAAATAGCAACTATCATTGCTTTATTTTTTGTTTTGTTACATGCCTGGATAGGTCTTTGGACAGTAACTACAGACTACATTAATAACACTCTCATTCGAATTCCTGTGCAAGCAATAATTGCTATATTTTTGGGCGGACAGTTTCTTTGGGGTATCATGATTGTTTGGGGACAGTGATATGGCAATTGCAAAAAATAGATTTGATGCGGTAATTATTGGGGCTGGCGGAGCTGGAATGCGTGCTGCTTATCAGCTTGCCAAGTCATCTGACATGAAAGTAGCTCTTATTTCTAAGGTTTTTCCAACTCGTTCACATACTGTATCAGCCCAAGGAGGCATCACAGTATCACTTGGAAACTCTCACGAAGATGATTGGCGTTGGCATATGTATGACACCGTAAAAGGCGCAGATTTTATTGGTGATCAAGATGCTATTGAATACTTTTGTAAAACAGGCCCTGAGGCCGTATATGAATTAGAACATATGGGATTGCCTTTTTCTAGAATGGATAATGGGAAGATTTACCAAAGACAGTTTGGCGGGCAGTCAAAGAATTACGGCGGAGAGCAAGCAGCTAGAACAGCTGCCGCTGCAGATAGAACTGGGCATGCATTACTACATACTTTGTATCAACAGAATTTAAAAGTTAAGACACAGATTTTCAGCGAGTGGTATGCACTAGATTTTGTTAAGGATTCGCATGGAAAAATAGCAGGCCTAACCGCTATGTGTATTGAAACTGGCGAGATTGTTTTTTTCCAATCTAGAATTTGTATACTAGCAACAGGTGGCGCTGGAAGAATATTCCAATCAACAACTAACGCTCATATTAATACAGGCGATGGATATGGTATGGCGTTGCGTGCTGGTATTCCATTACAAGATATGGAAATGTGGCAGTTTCATCCAACTGGGATTGCAGGAGCAGGTACTTTAGTTACAGAGGGGTCGCGTGGAGAGGGAGGATACCTAATTAATAAAGATGGTGAGCGCTTTATGGAGCGTTATGCACCTCATGTTAAGGATTTGGCTTCCCGTGATGTTGTTTCTAGAGCTATAGCTTTAGAAATCAGACATGGCAATGGATTCAATATTGAAGGTGTAGATTGTGTTAAGTTGAAACTAGATCACCTTGGCGCAGATTTGATTAATTCAAGGCTTCCGGGAATTCGTGAATTGTCTAAACAATTTGCAGGTGTTGACCCAATTGTTGATCCGATACCAGTTGTACCTACTTGTCATTATAGTATGGGTGGTATTCCTACAAATATGCATGGCCAAGTTATCACTGCTAGATATGGCAAAGATGAAATAGTGGAAGGGTTATATGCGGTAGGTGAATGCGCATGTGTGTCTATCCATGGTGCAAATCGTCTTGGTGGAAATTCATTATTAGACCTAGTTGTATTTGGTCGAGCTGCTGGAATGCATGTTGAAGCACTTTGGGCTGCGAATGAAGTTCCAGAAGTTGGTTCTGTTTCTGATGATGATATTGCTTTTTCATTATCTCGTTATAATCGTTGGCAAAACTCAAAAGACGGAGAAAATCCAGCGGTAATTCGTGATGAAATGCAGCGGGTGATGCAATCTGATTTTGGTGTATTCAGAACAGGTGAAGTTTTAGAAAAAGGTTTAAAAAGATTAGATGCTTTACGTGAGCGGTTAGGAAAGGCAAAGCTACTTGATAAAAGTAAAGTATTTAATACAGAGCTTGTATCAGCGTTAGAGTTAGACAACTTGATGGCTACAGCTTATGCAACAGCAAAATCTGCAATAACCAGAACAGAAAGCCGCGGAGCTCATAGTCGAGAAGACTATCCAAAACGTGATGATGCAAAATGGATAAAACATACAGTTTATCATATGAGTGATGATGCTATTGATTTTCGTCCGGTTAATGTCTCACCAAGAGATGTTGCGCCATTAGAACCTATTGATCGAGTTTATTAAAGAGGAAGAAAAATGACTGATATCCGGAATGTGAGTCTGTCAATATACCGATATAATCCAGAAGTGGATAAAAAACCATATATGCAAGATTATTCGTTAACTATAGATGCTAATAGTGATCCGATGGTATTGACATTACTAGAGAGATTAAAAGCAGAGCAAGATGCAACAATTACATATCGCCGTTCTTGTCGTGAGGGAGTTTGCGGTTCGGATGGTATGAATATAAATGGTAAAAATGGACTTGCTTGTATTACTCACCTATCTAAACTTAATACCAATAAAATTGTTATTAGACCACTATCTGGATTTCCAGTTATTCGTGATCTAGTTGTAGATATGACCCAATTTTACCACCAGTATGAGAAAGTAGAGCCATATTTACAAAATGATACTGTAGCTCCAGCTAAAGAGCGCTTACAATCACCAGAAGAAAGAGCCAAGCTAGATGGCTTATATGAGTGCATATTATGCGCTTGCTGTACAAGTTCATGCCCGTCTTATTGGTGGAATCCGGAAAAATTTATTGGCCCAGCTGGTTTATTACAAGCTCAAAGATTTTTAGCAGATAGTCGTGATATAGCTACCGAACATCGTTTAGGAAAATTGCAAGACCCTTTTAGTGTGTTTCGCTGTAGGACAATTATGAATTGTGCAAATGTTTGTCCCAAAGGATTGAATCCAACAGAAGCGATAGGAAATATTCGCAAACAAATGCTAAAAGATGAAACATAAATCCTTTGGAGATTAAAAAATGAGTAGCGATTCGCTGCAACAAGAATGGGCTGATGCCTATTTGTCAGGTGGAAATATGGCCTATGTTGATGGGCTGTATGAAGAGTATTTGCAAAATCCCAAAAACATTTCTGCTGATTGGAAGGGGGTATTTGATGGTTTAAGTGTAAAAAATGGAAATGGTGCAGATATATCCCATCAAGATATTCGAGATTATTTTTTAAATTTAGCTAAAAATAAATCAGCAAATATCGAAATTGTTGCTGGCAGTAATAAACAGATGAATGTTACCGATTTGATTAATTCATATCGTGCTCATGGTCATCATGCTGCAAATTTAGACCCACTAGAAATGGCTCATAAGCTGGATATTCCAAGTCTTGAATTAAAATTCCATAATTTGACGGAAGCGAATAAAAACGAGTTGTTTTATGCTGGAGATACATTTTCTGAATCTAGAATATCCTTAGAAGAAATTTATAAGCAATTAAGGGAGACATACTGTAGCAATATTGGTTTACAGTACATGCATATCTCTAGTACAGAAGAGACTAAATGGATTGAGGAAAAATTTGAATCAGTTCGCGGTAAGGGAACATTCTCTACGGAAAAACAAAAACAAATTTTAGGTGAATTAATAACGGCAGATGGTTTAGAGCGCTATTTGGCAACTAGATATGTAGGTCAAAAGCGTTTTTCATTGGAAGGTGGAGATGCTTTAATTCCAATGATGAATGAGATAGTGCGCCGTAGTTGTCATGACGATGTAAAAGAAGTTGTTATTGGCATGGCCCATCGTGGCAGGTTGAATGTTTTAATTAATGTTTTAGGTAAAAAGCCAGAGGTATTATTTCAAGAGTTTGAAGGTACTATTAATCAAGATATAAGTGGAGATGTAAAATATCACTTAGGATTTTCTTCTGATATTTCTACTGAGCCTGGTAAAGTTACGCATGTTGTTTTAGCTTTCAATCCATCGCATTTAGAAATAATTGGACCAGTAGTTGAAGGATCTGCTAGATCTAGACTGCATCGTTTGAACGATTTGAAAGAAAAGAAACAAGTTATTCCTGTAGTTATTCATGGCGATGCTGCCTTTGCTGGTCAAGGCGTGGTTATGGAAACATTTAATTTTTCTCAGTCTCCTGGGTATAGTACCGGTGGTACTATACACGTTGTAATCAACAATCAAATTGGTTTCACAACCAGTGAACCACACGCCGCCAGGTCGACATATTATTGTACTGAAATAGCTAAAATGGTTCAGGCTCCAATTATTCATGTTAACGGAAATGATCCTGAGGCTGTAGTTTTCGCAACTAAGCTTGCTTTTGAATATAGAATGAAATTCAAGAAGGATGTTGTATTAGATTTAGTTTGTTTCCGCCGAAATGGACACAATGAAGCTGATGAACCTTCAATTACTCAACCGCTAATGTATCAAAAAATTAAAACTATGCTGCCATTACAGAAACTATATGCTGAAAAATTAATTAGCCTTGGTGTCGTTACTCCAGCAGAAGTAGATGAAATGATAGAAAAATATCGGCAAAAAATTGATAAAGGGGAGCCGGTTGTAAATTTAGTTAAAGATAGCTATAAAAATAGGATTGGTCTGGATTGGGATCCTTATATTTCTGCGAAGTGGACTGATCAAGCCGATACATCAATTAAGCCTGCTGTATTAAAAGATTTAACACAAAAAAATTTAAATATACCAGAATCATTCATTGTGCATCCTGTTGTAAAGCGCCTATTAGAAGAGCGACAAAAAATGTCTGATGGTGAATTGCTAATGAATTGGGGATTTGCTGAGCACTTAGCATATGCGAGTTTATTGGATGAAGGTTATGAGGTTAGGCTATCAGGGCAAGATTGTGGAAGAGGTACTTTTGCGCATCGACATGCTGTTTTGCATGACCAAAAAACTGGTGAAAAATTTATTCCTTTGAATAATGCAGTTCGTTTCCCGCAGAAAGATTTTTTAGTTATAGATTCAGTTTTATCTGAAGAAGCTGTACTAGCCTTTGAGTATGGATATTCATCTTGTGATCCTACTGCTTTAGTATTGTGGGAGGCACAGTTCGGTGATTTTGCTAATGGAGCACAAGTCGTAATTGATCAATTTATCAGTTCTGGCGAACAAAAATGGGGGCGATTGTGTGGTTTAGTAATGTTGTTACCACACGGTTATGAAGGACAAGGTCCTGAACACTCATCTGCTAGGCTTGAAAGATATATGCAGTTGTGTGCCCAGCAAAATATCCAAGTTTGTACGCCAACAACGCCTGCGCAAATTTTCCATTTATTACGTAGACAAATGCTTAGAAAATTACGCAAGCCACTAATTATTATGACTCCAAAAAGTTTGTTAAGACACAAATTAGCTGTATCAAGTATGGAAGATTTAACAAGCGGTAGTTTCCATAATGTAATTCCTGAAATAGATGATCTTGAATCTAAAAAAGTGACAAGAGTCGTATTATGTTGCGGTAAGGTGTATTATGACCTTTTGCAAAAACGAAGAGATGATAATTTGGAAAATGTTGCAATTGTTCGATTAGAACAATTATATCCTTTTCCGCATCATGAACTTGAAGATGTATTGGCCAAGTATCCGAAAGTGAAAAGTATTGTTTGGTGTCAGGAAGAACCTCAAAATCAGGGAGTATGGTTTTCATCTCAGCATAATATTGAGTTATGTCTGAAACCAGATCAAACTTTATCATATGCTGGACGAGGTTTTGCAGCTGCTCCAGCTGGAGGAAGTTCCAAGGCGCATGCAGAACAACAAGCGGAATTGGTTAATGAAGCACTAACAAAAAATATATAGGGTATACAAATGTCAATTGAAATAAAAGTACCAGCTTTACCAGAATCAGTTGCCGACGCGACAATTGCGGCTTGGCATAAAAAAGTTGGTGATAGCGTGCAACGAGATGAAAATATTTTAGATCTAGAAACTGATAAGGTAGTTTTGGAAGTGCCAGCTACTGCAAATGGTGTAATAGATGAAATTTTATTTAAAGAAGGAGATGTTGTTACAGCAGGTCAAGTATTGGCTAAAATGTCAGTAGGATCTGCAGCATCCAAGCAGTCAGAAGTAGCATCTAAAGAAGAAAATAACGAAAAGTCAGATGATGGCAAAGACAATTTGGTAGCTGGGCCTGGAGTTAGAAGACTAATTGCCGAACATGATCTTAATGCATCTGATATTACTGCAAGCGGTGATGGTGGCAGAATAACTAAAGAGGACGTTGCGAAACATTTGTCTGGTTCTAAGTCATCAGCAGCCCAGTCTTCTATAGCTTCAGCTACGTTTAATGCATCTGCTCGAGAAGAGCGTCGTGTGCCAATGTCTAGACTTAGGGCTAAAGTTGCAGAAAGATTACTAGCAGCTCAGCACAATGCCGCTATGTTAACAACATTCAATGAAGTAGATCTTAAGTCTGTAATGGATTTAAGAGTTAAATATAAAGATATATTTGAAAAGAAACATGGTGTTAAATTAGGATTTATGTCCTTTTTCACTAAAGCCGTATGTGAATCTTTAAAAAGATTTCCTAATGTTAATGCTTCATTAGATGATACTGACGTTGTGTATCATGGGTTCTATGATATTGGAATTGCTGTTTCTACAGATAGAGGATTAGTAGTGCCAGTGATTCGTGACGCAGATACTTTAGGTTTAGCTGAAATAGAAAGTGCTATTGGTGATTATGCTGGTAAGGCTAGATCTGGTAAATTATCTTTAGAGGAAATGCAAGGTGGTACTTTTACCATTACTAATGGAGGAGTTTTCGGTTCTCTTTTATCAATGCCAATTTTAAATCCACCACAAACAGCAATATTAGGAATGCATAAAATTGAACAACGGCCAGTAGTTGTTGATGGAGAAATAGTTATTCGCCCAATGATGTATCTTGCTCTATCTTATGACCACCGTTTAATCGATGGTAAAGATTCTGTGCAATTTTTAGTTAGCGTGAAAGAGCTCCTGGAAGACCCTTCTCGTTTATTACTTAATATTTGATTTAGGATATATATACAAATGAATTTACATGAATATCAGGCAAAACTTTTGCTTGCAAGGTATGGTTTTCCTATTCCTAGAGGACAGGTTGCTTATAATGTTGATGATTGTGTTAAGGTTGCTGAACAATTAGGTTTAGATAAGTGTGTTGCAAAAGCTCAAGTTCATGCAGGTGGTCGAGGAAAAGCTGGTGGCGTGAAAGTTTTAAAATCTCGAGATGAGCTGTCAGATTTTACGAAGAGTTTGTTTGGCACTAGACTTGTAACATATCAAACAGACGAAAGAGGTCAACCTATTAATGCTATTTTAGTAGAAGAAGTTAGTGATATCGGTCGAGAATTATATTTAGGTGCGGTAGTTGATAGATCTACTAGGCGTGTTGTTTTTATGGCTTCCACAGAAGGTGGAATGGAAATTGAAACTGTAGCAGAACACACACCAGAAAAAATTCTGACAGTTACTATGGATCCCCTAGTAGGGATTATGCCTTATCAATGTAGAGAAATTGCATTTAAATTAGGACTAGTTGATAAACAAATTACTCAGTTTACTAAATTATTAACTGGCCTTGGAAAAATGTTTGTTGATTGCGATTTGAATTTACTTGAAATCAATCCATTAGTAGTTACTAACGCCGGCAATTTAGTTTGCTTAGATGCAAAAATAAGCCTTGATTCGAATGCTCTATATCGACAGCCTGATTTGAAAGAAATGCGGGATTCTACTCAGGAAGATGAGCGGGAAAACAGAGCGCATGATTGGGAATTAAATTATATACCATTGGATGGAACGATAGGATGCATGGTAAATGGAGCTGGTTTAGCGATGGCAACTATGGATGTCATTAAGTTAAATGGCGGAGACCCAGCTAATTTCTTAGATGTTGGTGGCGGCGCTACTAAAGAAAGAGTTACAGAGGCGTTCAAGATTATTTTATCAGATGAAAATGTTAAAGGAATATTAGTTAATATTTTTGGTGGTATTGTGCGCTGTGATCTAATAGCAGAAGGTATTTTAGAAGCAGTAAAAGAGGTAGGCTTAAGCATACCGGTAGTTGTTAGATTAGAAGGAAATAACGCAGATTTAGGAGCCAAGACTTTAAATGAAAGTGATTTGAACGTCATCGCAGCAGATAGCTTGACTGACGCGGCGCAAAAAATCGTAGCCCAAGTTAAACCTAAAAAAAGCAGTTGAGCTCTACTACGAATTCTCGCTACGAGCTTAACTGCTTTTTCTAGGTTAAAGCGGCTTAATTGATGAGGTTATAATGAGTATATTAGTAAATAAAAATACAAAAGTAATTTGTCAGGGATTTACTGGCAGACAAGGCATGTTTCATACAGAGCAAGCTATAGAATATGGTACTAAAATGGTAGGAGGTGTTACTCCTGGAAAGGGTGGGCAAATTTGCCTAGATTTACCAGTTTTTAACACTGTTAAAGAAGCTGTTACAGAAACAGGGGCTACAGCTAGTGTGATTTATGTGCCTGCTCCATTTTGTAAAGATTCTATAATTGAAGCAGCTGAGTCTGGAATTGAACTTATAGTATGTATTACAGAGGGAATTCCAGTATTAGATATGTTGCAAGTTAAGTTGTATCTGGAAATTAATACTAATGCGCGACTAATTGGCCCTAATTGCCCTGGAGTGATTACGCCTGGTGAGTGTAAAATTGGTATTATGCCTGGTTCTATTCATAAACCAGGTAAGGTTGGAATAGTGTCTCGTTCAGGTACGCTTACTTATGAAGCTGTATGGCAAACAACAAACATAGGTTTTGGACAAAGTAGTTGTGTTGGAATTGGTGGTGATCCTATACCTGGAAGTAATTTTATAGATATTTTAGAGCTGTTTGAAAAAGATGCTGCTACTGAAGCAATTATTTTAGTTGGAGAAATTGGTGGTAGCGCAGAAGAAGAAGCAGCAGAATATATTAAATCTAATGTTACTAAGCCTGTTGTATCTTACATTGCTGGTGTTACAGCGCCTTCTGGAAAAAGAATGGGGCATGCTGGGGCAATTATTTCTGGTGGTAAAGGAAGTGCTAATGAAAAATTCAAAGCACTGGAAGCTGCCGGAGTTAAAACTGTTAATTCACCAGCATTTTTAGGCGAAGCCGTTAAGGAGATCACCGGCTGGTCACTGCCATTAAGTTAAGGATTTTGTCATTCCCGCGAAGGCGGGAATCTATCCATAAAGTGGCG
>Ga0155559_1002_pt1 | contig 39844 bp, 35 predicted proteins | sample RifCSPhighO2_12_FD_107216 | JGI IMG/M metagenome (GOLD analysis project Ga0155559, IMG submission 107216) | Legionellales bacterium RIFCSPHIGHO2_12_FULL_35_11
AGTCTTTCATGCTCAACGGACTAAAGATATTTTCTTTAATAAAAGCTTCATAAGTTTGATTACTTAATAACTCAATCAAATACCCAAGCAAAACATAATCTACTATTAAAAGTAATGATATTCACCAGATGCGACACTGAGGCGCGCCGTCGCCAAACGATGGGTCAAGATTTTCGCACGATTGTATGCAATCGTTCGTTCTCACTTCATCAAGATAGGTAAAAGCCATAAGATCAAAACCACTAGCGGCAAACAATACTGGAGCCATCGTGACAGTCCAATTATCAGCATGAACAGCCTTTCGCATAGTGTATAAGGCGACATCAACACCAAGACCTGAAGTCTCAGTCAACAGCAGCGGAAAAAAACGTTCCATTTTCTTGGTGGTATTATTGTAACATCGTAACTCGCGAGGCAATGTTTCTTCATTAAACTCAGGGCATGGGTAAAATAAACGGTCGCGTCTGAGCAGCTCATTCACATAATGAATGGGTAAATCACGTTGGGCTTTTCCAACATTCATCCAGGCAGCCATAACAGCGTCCTCGCCCGAATTAAGATCGCTCTTTTGCCAGTCGCTGTAAATTCGAGCAAACTCCTTATAGGCAGTTTTAAGCGGTGTAATGTCAAAATGTTTGGAGCCTTGAATAGTTTCCCCATGTTGCGTGTAGGTCAACCCCTGTTTTTCTAGTGTATTAATGCATGTTGACATAGTGGCTTTAGTTAGCACATCCATCTGGGCTTCCAGCATGCGAAGCATGTGCCGGTCTTTCGCCCAGTACGCATATTCGTAGGCAGTGCAAGTAAAGATTCGACCAGAGTAATCGGTAAACGTTTTAACATCCAGAAGTAAGTCATTGGTCTCATGCTCTTTTGTTTTTGATTCCTACAAAAATTGCTGTACTTCGGCTTGCTCGCCCCGGGCAACGCAAGTATGAAAACATGTGATGTCTACAATGGGCTTTAAAAAACGAAGCTTGTCCCTGCCAGACCCACTGCCATTCGGTGTTTTTTTATCTACTTGTTCATCAGCTGATCTTTTCATGATATCTGATCCATTGTTTATTTATTTGGCTCAATAATAGATCATTATTCTAAAAATTGCTAGCATTTTCCACCTAAATCAGAAATTTCCGGTTAATTTGTACCCAATGTTAAAAACCCCAGACATGCTTTAAATTCAATCAAAAATAGTTTGGACATCAATAAAACCCTCTTTTTAACTGATAACTACCCAAAAAATATAGAAACACCACCATATGTAAAATTGAATGAGCGTTTAGATTTTACTTTATTTTCTACCCGGACATAAAGACCCTGTGCGAAATCCATCGCAATATTGGCGGGCAGGAAGCGCTGCACATAACCTACCACCTGCCGCCAAAATAAATCTTGTTGATTCGAGGTCCAGTTATCATATTTCTCATCATAAAGCTCAAATGCCTTGATGAGATGCTGAGGGTTAAACACAACTTCCTGGTTTGACCGTTTAGTGAAATCCGCCCTAAATTGCTCAAGAGTTAACCAGAGTAGTGCGTCGTTAGGTAGCTCAAGAGAGAGTGCTTTTTCTACATCTGCGTCACTACTGTGACTAATCACATCTATTATTGGCCAAAAATCAAATGCAGTCTGAGTTGCTGAGAAGTTTTTATGTCCGGCAGGGAACATGGCTTGATATTGGCATTATAGCCATCAACCTGACAGAATTAATTGGATGGCGTACTAGTTATCTAAAACAAGTAATGCTAGCAAATGCCTGGCATTCTTCTCCAAAACACAATTTATGATCCCCAAGTGATTTGGTTGCATAAATACTTTTATCAATTTTATAATCAACGGTTTTTGAAAATCCCATTCGGCGACAAAAAGAATATGCTCCGCGATACCCGCATCCTTTCCCATTTTCATAACACCAAGCTATACGATATTTCTCAAACCTCGGTAAAACAAATGTTTGTTCCCGAAAATAATATGATTGCACTGGAGAATGCTTAAGATTTGATGAGCAACGAATTAATTTAAATGCATTACAATCCCACCCCTTGCAAAGCGGGCAATTATCCATATATATGCTGACTCCAACATTATAAGCAATCAAAGCTTTTGAGGATTTTTCATACCCCATTAGCTTACAAAATTTACTTGCAATATTTACACCGCAATCCTTTTTATCTCGTGAACAATAATTCAATAACTTACCGTGGTAATGCGGATCCCAAAAATCACGATAGTAAGCAAGACTATCTTCCCCAGCTGTAGCATTTTTAAGAAAAAATCCTACGCCTATAAAAATCAAAAATAAAAAAACTTTATATTTCATAACAATAATCCTAGTAACATAATGCTACCTTATCTTTTGCAACTAAATTATGAAGCTTGTCCATGAGCTCTTCTGAAGGATTAATGCGAAACTCCATCCCCAAATTTATTACCGCTTTTGCAGTATCATTAACATAACATACTTGCACTACACAACTTCCAACATGTTCTTGAAGAATATTTCTTAAATTCGGTAATATATCTTTATCTTCAGGAGAGAGAGTTAACGATAGAAATTTGACATAATTAACTCTAGCATCAGCTAAATTATACAAACTACTAGCCATTAATTTTAATCCACCTGTGTAATTATCTATCGATAACTCGCCCTCTGTAACTAAAATATCACCGGTCGTAATTTTATCTTCTATATTACTAAATACTTCAGAAAATGCTACAGCATCAATATTTGCTTTTCCATCTTCTAAATTAATTATGTATAGCTTCTTTCCTCTTTTAGTAATTACCTGCCTAATTCCTTTAATCATTCCACAAATTATAACTTTTTTGATATTTAATTGATTTAAAATATTTATTGGTTTAACAAGCGAGGAAAACTCGACTAAATAAGGTTTAGCAGGATGACCAGTTAAATATAATCCTAGAGTCTCTCGTTCAAAATCTAATCTATCCTTAAATGACCATGGGTTTGTAGCTATGTAAGTATCAATTTCAACTACTTCCTCTAACAAAGCAAACATATCACCCTGCCCACTTAACCTATTTTGATGATGATTTGCGCCAATTTGCATAGCTTTATCAATTGAAATACTCAAAGATGAGCGCTCAATTTCAAATTCATCCATCGAACCACTTTTAATCAAAGCATCAATTACCCTTCTATTAACTTTTCTTAAATCTAATCTTCGACAAAAATCAAATAAGCTTAAAAAATAACCATGCTTTTCACGTTCAGCAACAATACATGATATAGCTGATTCACCTACTCCTTTAATTGCTCCTAAACCATAAATTATGCTAGTTTCATTTATAACTGAAAACAAATAATTAGATTTATTAATAGACGGCGGCAATACCTGTATCCCAATATCAACGCTGTCATTAATGAAACCTACGGTTTTGTCAGTATTATCCATATCAGATGACATTACTGCAGCCATGAATGCAGCTGGATAATGAGCTTTTAACCAAGCAGTTTGATATGAGATCAAAGCATAAGCAGCAGAATGCGATTTATTAAATCCATAACCAGCAAATTTTTCGATAAGATTAAATATAGTTGTAGATGTTTCAATATCTACTCCTCTCTCTTTCGCACCGCTTGTAAATATTTCTCGCTGCTTCTCCATCTCTTCAGGTTTCTTCTTCCCCATTGCTCTACGTAATAAATCTGCTCCACCCAAAGTGTAATTAGCCAATACTTGGGCAATTTGCATAACTTGCTCTTGATATAAAATAATTCCAGAAGTTGGCTTTAAAATATTTTCCAAATCTGGATGCATATATTCTACTTTAGCTTGACCATGTTTTCGCATAATAAAGTCATCTACCATCCCAGATTGAAGTGGACCTGGACGAAACAAGGCAACTAGAGCAATAATGTCCTCAAAGCAGTCTGGTTGTAATCTTTTTATTAAATCTTTCATGCCACGCGACTCTAACTGAAATACAGCTGTCGTTTGACAATTTTTTAGTAAATGAAACGTATCTTCATCATCCATGGAAATATTACTAATATCTAGCAATGGTTCATTATCAGCTTCCTTTTTAGCATTAATGATTTTTAATGCCCAGTCGATAATTGTCAAAGTTCTTAAGCCCAAAAAATCGAATTTTACTAAACCAACTGCTTCAACATCATCCTTATCAAACTGACTAACTATTTGAGTTGAACCTTCTTCACAATAAACTGCTGTAAAATCAGTAATTGTTGAAGGAGCAATAACTACACCCCCGGCATGCTTACCTGCATTTTTAGTAATACCTTCTAATTTCAATGCTAAATCTAATAATTCTTTTACTTCCTCTTCTTTTTCATATCTATCCGCCAATACTTTTTCTTTTTCTAAAGCTAATTTAAGAGTTATGCCAAGTTCAAATGGAATTAATTTAGCAATTTTATCGACAAAACTATATGGGTGCCCTAGCACCCTGCCAACATCTCGTACTACTGCTTTTGCAGCCATAGTACCGAATGTAATTATTTGTGATACACTGTCCCTACCATATTTTCTAGCAACATAATCGATAACTTTATCTCGGCCTTCCATACAGAAGTCGATATCAAAATCTGGCATAGAAACACGTTCTGGATTAAGAAATCTCTCAAACAGTAATTCATACTTTAATGGATCTAAATCTGTAATTAATAAACAGTATGCAACCAACGACCCAGCACCAGAACCTCTTCCAGGACCTACAGGCACACCATTTGACTTAGCCCACTGTATAAAATCAGCTACTATTAAAAAATAGCTCGCAAATCCCATAGAGTTAATTACCTCAAGCTCTACTTGTAAACGCTCGTCATATTTTTTTCTAATTTTGGTATAATCAATACCAGAAAATAACGTTTTTAATCTTTGATTTAACCCATTTGTGGCAGCCAAAGATAAATACTCTTCAACCTTATCACTTTTAGGGGTTGGAAATTTAGGTAAAAAATTGTCTTTTAAGTTTAATTTAACAGTACATCGAATGCTTATTTCAATTGTATTTTTTATAGCTTGCGGTAAATCTTTAAATAACCCCACCATCTCAGATGCACTTCGCAAATACTGAAAATGACTATATTTTTTTTCTCTCTTTATATCACTTAAGGTATAACCTTCTTGAATACAAACCCTTGCCTCATGCGCGTCGTAATCATCAAAATTTAAAAATTTAACATCATTTGTAGCAACTAGCGGTAAATTACATTTATCTGCTAATTTTACTAATTTTGTATTGTACAACTCTTCATTAAACCTACCTGTTCGCTGGATTTCCAAATAAAATTTATTAGGAAATAATTCTTGCCATTCAATTGCCATTTTTTCAGCTAAATCATTATCACCTGCAATTAATGCTTGCCCGATATTTCCTAATCTACCTCCAGATAATGCTAATAATCCTTCTTTATTTTCAATAAGCCAACTTTTTTTGGCTTTTAATTTGCCTTTCATTTGCCCATGTTGATAAATTTGTGAAATAAGTTTTGTTAGATTTAAATATCCAATTTCATTTTGACATAAAAGTACTAGATTATGATGCTTATCTTCATCATCATAAATTTCAATTTCCGCGCCTAAAATTGGCTTTATTCCTGAAGCAATAGCCGCTTTATAAAATTTAACTAAAGCGAATAGATTACAAAAATCTGTAATCGCAAGCGCTTGCATCCCTCTTTTTTTAGTTTCATCCATTAATGGCTGAATACGTATAAGACTATCAATTAATGAATACTCTGTATGCAAATGTAAATGAACAAAACCTGTTTGCTCACTATCTGTGTCATAGTAAGTCAAGGAATTCCTCCTCTGATAAAATTTTGATCCCCAACTCATTTGCTTTTGCTAATTTCAAACCTGCGTCTCGGCCTGCTAAAATAAAATCAGTTTTCTTTGAAACACTTCCGCTAACTTTTGCCCCAACTTGTCTTAATTTTTCTTTTGCATCGTCTCGGCTTATATTTAAAGTGCCGGTTAATACTATAGTTTTTCCATAGAAAAAATTATTTACATCTTTCTGACTCATGGTTAAATGTTGCCAACTAATGCCGCATGCCAGCAATTCTTGAATAATTTCACGATTATGCTGTGATTTAAAAAAATGTACAATATATTCTGCCCCAACAGGACCTATATCATTTAGTGCTGTTAGTTTTTCTATATCAGCTTGCATTAACTCATCAATAGAAGAAAAATTTTGAGCTAATACTCTTGCGCTTGCTTCACCTATTTCTCTGATGCCTAATCCGTATAAAAATCTGTTGAAAGTTGTGTGTTTACTATTTTCGACCGCTGTAATAATATTATTCGCTGATTTTATACCTAACCCTGGTAACTTAGCCAACAAATCTCCATCTAATTTATATAAATCAGCTAAATCTTTAATAATTTTTAAATCAACGAACTGATCAATTAAAGACTGTCCTAAACCATCGATAGCCATGGCCATTCTAGATGCGAAATGCCAAATAACTCGCTTTAATTGTGCACTACAAAATAAACCACCAATGCAGCGCGCTACCGCCTTCCCTTCACCTTTTATAACTTCTGAACCACAAACTGGACAATCCTCTGGGAGAACAATTGATATAGTTTGTTCTGGTCTTCTTTCTAATACTACGCTAACCACCTCTGGAATAACATCACCAGCCCGTCGAATAATTACTTCATCTCCTATTTTTATATTCTTTCTATGAATTTCATCCATGTTATGTAAAGTTGCATTACTAACTACCACTCCAGCTACTTTAACCGGCTTTAATCTAGCAACTGGGGTTAATGCCCCTGTCCTTCCAACCTGAAAATCTACATTTAAAATTGTTGTTATTTCTTCTAGAGCAGGAAATTTATGTGCGATTGCAAAGCGCGGTGCCCTAGAAACATAGCCTAATTGTTGTTGTAATCTGGCGCTATCAACTTTATAAACAACTCCGTCTATTTCAAAAGGTAACTTATCTCTTTGTTCTTGAATTTTTTTATAGTACTCCAAACATCCAGATATACCTTTTTTTATCCTATTTTCACCGGAAATTCTAAAACCTAATTTTCGCAATAACAACAACTGCTCCATATGACTATCTGGTAATTCCAATCCTTCGCAAACACCAATTCCATAACAATACATATTTAGTGGTCGCTTTGCAGTAATTGCTGAATTTAATTGCCTTAGACTACCACTGGCAGCATTTCTAGGATTTGCGAAAGTCTTTTCATGATTGGTAATTGCATTTATATTCCATTTTTCAAATCCATCTTTTGGCATATAAACTTCACCCCTGACCTCTAAAAATAGTGGTGGACTTGAAGTTAATAAAACTAATGGGACTTCTGAGATTGTTTTTATATTATTAGTAATATTTTCCCCAACCGCGCCATCTCCACGAGTTGCTGCGGAAACTAAAATACCATCTTCATATGTCAAATTAACTGCCAATCCATCTAGTTTTGGCTCACATGTAAATTCTAATACCTCTGTATCAGCATTTATTTTTTCTGATACTCTATCTATAAAATTTTGTAATTCTTCTTCGCTAAACACGTTTGATAAAGATAGCATGGGGGATCTATGAGAAATAGGTTCTAATTCTCCAACAACTTTTACACCAACGCGTTCTGTTGGTGAGTCCGAGGATTTATATCGCGGATATTTATTCTCAAGGCTTTCTAACTTTCTAAAACATCTATCGTATTCAATATCTGGAACTAATGGGTCGTCTAAACAATAATAGTGATATTCATATTCTCTAATTTTTTCACGAAGAGCTTTAATTTCACTGAAAATCTTTTCTTCTAACATATAATTCTTAATATTATTAATATATACCAATTTTACAACTTTAAGAATAAATTAAAAATAAAAAAATAGAGTTAGTTAGTAATCATTGAAACTGTATTGACAAAGCATGATCGGATAACTTTTTTAACGGCTCTTTATTATTATCCTAGAAAAAATTAAAACAATTACACAATTTTTTAAAACATCTGCTAATATTAAGTTACGATTGTTATCATTAAGAACTTGTAAGGAAAGGAAAATGAAAAAAATAATACCTTGTCTTATATTGATGTCCTTAATTTCTGTAAAACCAGCTTTAGCCCAAGAAAAAGAAATAGCCATTACTATAGATGATTTGCCTTTTGTTGGAACAAATAGTAATGACGCTGGTAATCTAAGAAGAACTCATCAGCGATTTATGGCTATTCTTGTAACGCTTAAAAATAATAATGTACCTGCTACTGGATTTATAATTGCTAATTCAATCGGAAAAGGGCAATGGGAGTTATTAGAAGAATTCCGCCGCGAAGGATTTGAGCTTGGAAATCATACTTATTCGCATGCTAATTTGAATAGACTTACAGCCGTTCAGTATATAGAAAATATAGCAAAAGCTGATAAAATTTTAGCGCCAGTTATGACGCAGCCTAAATATTTTCGCTATCCTTATCTCGCAGAAGGCAAAGGTGAGAAAAAGCAAATGGTAGAAGATTACTTAGTTGCTAACCAATATATAATTGCCCCAGTAACTATAGATAGTAAGGATTATAGATTTAATGAGAGATTTTTAAATATTTCATGGAGAGTAAGGGCGCAATATTTAAATAAAATAAAACAACAATATTTAGCATATATTTGGAAACAAACAGAGCGTGCTGAGAGAAGCTCAAAAGGTGACTCTAAACAAATATTGCTAATTCACTCTAACTTGCTTAATAGCCATTGTTTAGGCGATATAATAACAATGTATAAAAAGCATGGATACAAATTTGTACCATTAAGCGAAGCGCTAAAAAATACGGCACCCAAAGCCGATGATAAATATGATGAAAAAGAAGATTTAAAAACTGCCAATGCACAGCCGTCTGCAAATATGGCAAGCACTTCTGAAGCCAACTAACAATCCATAATCCTAGAAAAAGCACACTCTATATCTCGCATTTTGGAGTATATTCGTTATAATACTAAAAACTTCTATTATCCTAGAAAAAGCGCATAGGCGTTGAAGTGTAACCTCCTAACTTAAGGTAAGTTCAACTATGACTAACACAATTTACTGCGTAAAATTAAAAGAAAATGCAGAGCAACTTTCGGCCCCACCTTTTCCAGGAAAACTTGGCGAAAAAATTTTCGCTAATGTTTCGAAAAAAGCGTGGGGTATGTGGTTAAATCAGAAAACTATGATAATTAACGAATATAGACTAAGCTTAATTGACCCCAAAGCCCGCGAATTTTTAAAAACGGAAATGGAAAAATATTTTTTTGCTGAATAAGGGAACTCACTGAAAACATTCAGAAACCAACGAATAGCTTAACAGGCAATAATAGACATAAAAAACACTGACTCTACAAATTAAATTTATACTGCGTGCAGTATAGTATTCCTTATCATTTCAAAAGATGACTAAAAAAATTATAAATATCCCTTGACTCAAAGGTCTTCTAGTAGTTTAATAGCACCGTTGGCCAGATAGCTCAGTCGGTAGAGCAAAGGACTGAAAATCCTTGTGTCCCCAGTTCGATTCTGGGTCTGGCCACCATTAGAATCAAGCACTTATGGAATAAATTCAAAATTACAAAAATCCCGTGTCGAATATGTGTCGAAGTTTGATTGTTTTCAAATGATCAAGGATTAATTTACCTACTTTTAAGATCACGATAAAAGTTTTCGTGTACACCCAGTGCTAATAAGAGTCGCTGTGCAGTATTCCATTCATACGCTAAAAGAAATTCTTGATGATGAATTTTAAATTTATAAACATATACTCCAGATAAATCCCCTCTCTTTTCATTCCCCAGTTGAGGATTTTTAATGATGGCTTTAATCGCATCATTTACAATTAATTGGTGAGAATGAGGCAATTTTTTATAAGCTTTTTTAAAGGCTGGCATTTGTTGTATGTTGATATCACTCACTTTTTCCCTCAAAATCAAATGGTTCTGCTAATGATTTATCCTGAAGCTTCGATAACAATACATCTTTTATAAATTCAATTGGTAAATCAGGATTATCTAAGGCACATTTTCCTAACTTAGCCCAATATTCAATTTGATTAGGAATAGAGCGAAATTCAGCCGAGGCAACTTTTTTCGCTTCATAATAAATTGTTTCATCAATTCTGATAGGAATGCCCATAGTTCACCTACGATAGTAATTTTTTGCTACATTTGTAGTATAACCTTATTTAAAAACTAAATCAACTAAGATTTAGTCAAACACGATTCGTTAGTTTGACTCTTCTAATGGAGAAAAAAACTTATCAATTTCCTCAGAGCTCATGCTCATTTGAATAATATTGGTATTTGATAACGCATTATCAAAAAGACTTTTCTTTTTAATTTGAATATCAAGAATAACTTCTTCAACACTTCCTTTGATAATTAATTTATAAATAAAAACTGGATTTTCCTGGCCAATTCTATGGCTTCTACTAGCAGCCTGATCTTGTACAGCTGGATTCCACCATGGATCGTATAAAATTACTGTATCGGCCTTAGTAAGATTTAACCCTGTTCCACCTGCCTTTAAACTAATTAAAAAAATTGGTACTTCACCATTTTGAAATTTAGTAACTAAGTCAAATCTATTTTTCGTCTCGCCGGTTAACTTTAAATAAGGATAATTACGCAAATTAAGTTTATCTTCAATTATCCTTAACATGGAGGTAAATTGGGAAAAAACTAGAACACTTCTACCCTCCTCTATTAAATTATCCAGTAATTCCATTAAGGCATCTAATTTTGCGGATGAATCATGAGCCATCTTAGCTTCTGGTATTGATAAAAGCTTGGGATCGCAGCAAACTTGCCTTAACTTCAACAACGCATCTAATATTAATATTTGGCTTCTGCCCAAACCACCTATAGCAATCGCTCTCCTTACTTTTTCAACCATAGTCAATCTAATTGCTTCATATAAATCTCTTTGCGGACCAGACAACTCAATGTATCTAATCATTTCTGTTTTTAATGGCAGTTCTTGCATGACCTCTGATTTTGTCCGTCTTAACATAAATGGCTTGATTCGGCCATTTAATAATTTCTGCCTATCTAAATCATGATTTTTTTCAATAGGAATACGAAAGAACTGCCGAAATTGTTTAGCATCACCCAGTAAACCAGGCATTAAAAAATGAAATAATGACCAAAGCTCTCCTAAATGATTTTCTAATGGAGTACCGGTTAAACAAAGCCGATAATTAGCCTTTAATTGTTGGATAATTTTAGTTGTTTTAGTCCGCGAATTTTTTATAAATTGTGCTTCATCCAAAATCAAATAATAAAATTCATAATTTAAAAATCTATCTTTATCACGCTGAATTACGCCATATGTTGAAACAATTAAATTGTAATCTGCAAAATTTATTTGATGCCTATCAAAACCATGAAACACTATTACTTTTAAATCTGGGGTATATTTTTTAGCTTCTGCCAACCAATTTTCAACAAGGCTAGTAGGAGCTACAATAAGACTGGCTGTTTGCATATTTCCAGACTCTTTTTCATAGAGTAAGTTTGCAAGCGACTGTACTGTCTTTCCTAAACCCATATCATCAGCTAAAACTCCAGAAAAATCATTCATCTTAAGAAATTGCAACCAGTTTAATCCTTGATGTTGGTAGTCACGTAAAGTAACCTGCAGACCTAATGGGACTGTCACTTCTGGTAATTTATTACTTTCAATATTAGCAAGTTTTTCACGTACTTTAGTCGTACCGTTCCACCTAGATCTAACAGCTAAAATTGCTTGTTCTGCTTCATGCAATAATGCTAATTGATATGCCCGCATTTGTATTTCATCAGCGCGCTTTTTTATTGAGAAACTATAACTAAGCAACATCCTAAGTAATGGTTTTATTCTTCCAAACTCAATTCGCAACCATTTATTCTTTTCAAGTGGCAAATTAACAAGCTTATTTTCTGGAATTGATTCTAATTGCGTTCTATCAAGCCTCTTTAATAAACTTACTACTAATGGAACAATACTGATTGGTTTATCTTCGATAATTATACCAAGTTGATATGCAAAAAAATTATTCCCCTGAACAGTATGATCAGAATACCAAGTTAGACTATCAGCATGAATTACTTCATCATGAGGCAATACCACTGGCTCTTCTTCTGCTACTGAGTCTATTTTTGCGTCATAGCTTGGTTTTATAATTGTAAGCTTTTCTTTATCTTGTAAAGATAAAAAACAAGCAACAGCATGCTTACAACGATTAGCTCTACAATCACATCGAACCTCACTTTTTGGCCAAGTTTTTAGATCAATATGTACATTATAAATTTGTCCAGAACTACCTTTAACTCTGCCACGTAATAGCCCTTCACTCATTCTTATGTTAAGTACGTGCCCTCTATTATAATATTTATGCCCATTATTTATTGATTCAGAAGTAAATTCTTTTTCTATTTTAGATAAAGCAGCTTTTAACATAAATTAATTCTATCGTTTTTTGGTCAACGAAGTATAATACACGAATCTTCACTTAAATATAATCTTGACTTTAAAAATGCGTGATTCAATAGACTTCTTTCGAAACTCTACTGCAGAGGTGAATTGCTTCGTCGATTCAGTGCTCGAATCCTCATGTACTGACGTGTACACTGCGGTTCTGCGCGCCTCATCTCCTCGTACTTCACTCTCTGCAGCGAGTTTCGAAAGAAGTCTATTATCAATAATCATGGCTCAAATAAACCCCAATATTGGGTCAATCTCAAGCAATTGTGAAAAAATAATCCATGCGATCAATGAGAACCAGGATAACCACGACGTGATTGTTTTTCCTGAGTTAGCTTTAACTGGTTACTTACTTGAAGATTTATTATTTAGAAATGAACTATTTTTACAAATAGAAGAAGCACTTTCTAGGATAGCAGCCGCAACAAAAAACTGCCACGTAATTCTTGGTCATCCTGCTCGCGCTAATTTAAAAATTTATAACCAAGCAAGTATATTTTATAACGGTAATTGTATTGCCAATTACAATAAACATAAACTTCCAAATTATGGTGTTTTTGATGAAAAACGCTATTATAGTGTTGATGAGCTAAAGCATTGTGTTTTTAGTGTAAATGGTTTCTCTCTTCGACTATGTATATGCGAAGATCTTTGGCAATCAGAACCAGACATACTTCTAAGCAGTCAACCTAATGATATTCTAATTTCAATCAATGCCTCGCCTTTTGACACCAATAAATTTGCAAAGCGCATTGAAGTCTGTAAAAAATATGCAAATCATTGTTTGGCTGTAATTTATGTCAATCAAGTAGGCGGACAAGATGAATTAGTATTTGATGGCCAATCTTTTGTAATGGATAATAAATGCCAAATTAAGGCTCTAGCTCCAGCATTTAAAGAAAGTATACATCGTGTTGAAATAAGAAAAAATAGCATTATAAGCAAGATTAATCCTATGATGCCAACCACTGCTTTAATTTATCAAGCATTATTATGTGGTATTAGAGACTATGTAAATAAAAATAATTTCAAAGGAATACTCCTTGGCTTATCTGGCGGAATAGACTCAGCATTAACTCTAGCTTTAGCAGTTGATGCTTTAGGCCCATCTAGAGTTTTTGCTGTATTACTACCTTCTAAATACACTGCTGATATTAGTAATATCGATGCTTTAGCGCAAATACACAATCTTGGGATTTCACACTTTAATCTTCCTATAAATAACATTTTTAATTGTATGTTAGATACCCTAGCTCCTGCATTTAAAAACACCAAACCAGATACTATGGAAGAAAATTTGCAAGCCAGAATTAGAGGTAATTTATTAATGGCTCTATCAAATAAAACAGGATATATGTTACTGAGCACTAGCAATAAAAGTGAATCTGCCGTTGGTTATGCAACTTTATATGGTGATATGGCTGGTGGATTTGCTCCACTTAAAGATGTTTTAAAAACTACTGTTTATGAACTTGCAAATTATAGAAACTCTATCTCGGAAGTTATACCTAAAAGAGTAATTGATAGAGCTCCTACAGCAGAACTTGCTCCAAATCAAAAAGATGAAGATTCATTACCAAATTATGCTATTCTAGATTCTATTATTGCTCACTACGTGCATGAAAATTTAGATGCCAAAGCAATTATTGAATTAGGCTTTCCAGAGGAAATTGTCAATAAAGTAATTAAGTTAATTTTTCGAAACGAATATAAAAGAAGGCAATCGCCGCCTGGGGTAAAAATTACAGAGTCTGCCTTTGGTAAAGATTGGCGAAGACCTATCACTCAGGGATTATTTTAATATATTACGAAAGTGCTTGCAAAAATAGCCTAACTAGATAACATGGAAGAAATCTAAGAATAATAAATGAATGAATTAATGAAAATCGCTACTTTTTTAGCCTCTGTGCTTTTTGGCGCAGCTGCCAATGCTGCAACTCCAATTGATGGTTGGTATTCTAGTTTTTTTGGTGGTTTTGCTTATGTTCCCGGAAATTTTAATAAAACTTATTACAACGTAAATAGAAGCAATGTCACTTACCAATCTGGTTTTGATGGTGGCGGAAATTTTGGCTATAAAAGCAACCCCATGCGTTATGAAGGAGAAATCTCCTATATAAAAGCAAATACAGATAAATTTAAAATTAACTCAGTCACGCAAACATCGGTAAGCGGTTATAACCAAGCTGCATTTGCTCTTGCAAATATTTACTATGACTTCCAAGGAGTTACCCCTATTTTACAACCTTATTTGGGCTTAGGACTAGGCTACGGATGGGTACAAATCAAATTAGATAGTAAAGGTCCTTCCGTGGTGACTAATTTTGAAGCTAATAGCTCTGTTTTTGCCTACCATGGAGATGTAGGAATTACTTTTAATTTTGCAGAAAACTATGCATTAAGCTTAGGATATAGATATTTAACCACCTTACATATTTTTGACTTTGGCGATAGATTTCAAGTTCATGTAGCTAATTTAGGTGCAACATATAGATTTGACGGAAATAACTACAAATAAGGATATATAGTATGCACATAAGGCTCGTGAAAAAATCGCGTGCGTTAGACATTTTGACTAATTCACAAAATTTTCTTAAACGTCTTAGTTATTTATTAGTGTTATCATGTATTTTTATTTATCAAAAACACGCTTTTGCACTCCAACCAGTCCAAGGCTGGTATGCAGGAGTTTTTATCGGGCCTAGTGCTGCCAATTCAAATGATTTTGACTTTGGACAAACCCTTTCTTTTGCTACCACTAATGTTACTGTATCTGCTACGTCTGGCAGTGTCACCCACTCTGTTCTTGGTGGAATTGGTGGACAAGTAGGCTATAGATTTTTCCTAAGACACAGAATTGAGGCTGAGTGGTATTATAATAACAATCCTATTAAAAGCTTAAAACTAAATAACTATTCTTTCACTAATACTTATTATCCAAGTTTTAACGTTACAAATTCAACCGCTACATTTAATAACAATCAAAATACTTCCGATGCTTACATTCAAGGAAGCACAAATACTGGCGCAATTATGGTTAATTTTATTTACGACTTACTTACCCCAAATAATGACGGATACAGTAAAGTTGTACCATTTGTCGGAGCAGGTTTAGGTTATTCATATGTTCAGAATGCCATGCAAATTTATAGGCCTACTACTGTTGATCCAGCAAATGACCCTTATCCTAATCGTGAAATTTTAGATGTTTTACAAAACCGTTATATTTACGCAGTCCAGGGCCTGATAGGGGTAAGTTACTTTTTAGATGATTTTACCTGGTTTGGACTTGATCTTAGATATTTTACAACTGGTTCTTCGATTGTACAATCCAGATATACTTATACAAGCCCAACAGCAACGGAAACAGTCTCTAGTACCAATAGTTTATTTAGTAATAAGGCTCAAATAATATCAGTAAATCTATCATTTTCTGGAGCATTTAATTTTGGCTAAGGATATCTCTTATAAAATTTTGCCATCAATTTTATCGGCAAATCTATTGAATCTTGAATCAGAAATTTCAGAAGTAGTGCAGGCTGGAGCAGATATGCTCCATCTTGATATCATGGATAATCACTATGTGCCAAATCTTACTTTTGGCCCAAGCTTATGTAAAGAAATCAGCAATGCTTTTCCAAACTTTCCAATTGATGTGCATCTAATGACATCACCTACTGATAATCTGATTGAGCAATTTGCTAAAGCAAATGTTAGTAGCATAAGTATTCATCCAGATGCAACAATCCATTTAGATAGAAGTTTGGCACTTATTAAAAGCTTTAAAATAAAAGCTGGTATAGCTTTAAATCCAGCGAGATCTCCTGATATAATTAAATGGTGTCTGGAAAAGTTAGATTTTATTCTAATTATGACAGTAAACCCTGGTTTTAGCGGCCAGGTATTGATAGAAAGCGTAATATCCAAAATAGATTTTATTCATAAAGAGTATCCAAGTTTACCTATAGTAGTTGATGGTGGAGTTTGTATCGAAAATATTAAACTCCTAGCCAAAGTTGGTGCTCAAGCATTTGTTGCGGGATCTGCTATATTCAATAGCAAGAACTATTTTGAAGTTATTAAGAACATGCGAGAGCAACTGAAAACTTTATAATTATGAATAAAAAAATCAAAGTAATGTTATGTGCTTTTTTCTTAGTAAATTATAGCCTTGCTGCTCTTGGGGATGAGGCTTATCTTAAGAAATTTTTAGACTATCAAATGTGGAATGAAAATCTTCCTGAAGGAATAGATAATAAATTTATAAACTTTATAGATTCCTCTTCACCACTAACCACAAAATTAAGAGAAAAATGGCTATATAAATTAGCTAAAAATAACGATTGGAAAAATTATAATAAATACTACCGCACATCAAATGATCTTAGCCTGCAATGCTATGCACTTGAAGCCCAAATAAATACAGATGGATATAACTCTAGTTTTCCTTCAAACCCACAAAATAATAGACTGATTTCACAAGAATATTCTGCTTCTAGCACCAAATTAACAAAACAATTTTCTTCAACAGTAGCGAGTCAAAACAAGTCTAATCAAACAATTACTAATGAGATAACCAAATTGTGGTTAAATGGAGAGTCTTTACCTAAAGCATGTGAGAAAATTTTTACTATATTATTAAGTAATCCTACTACAAACAATAAACTAGTTAATGCTCGCGCAACACTTGCCTTAAAAAACAGAAATATATCGTTGGCAAGGTATATTTTAAAACAATCTAATCCGAAACAAGATTATAAAATAAGCCTTCTTGATATGATTCAAAAAAATCCTAGAAGAATCTCTAATCTTACTCCGGGAGAATTTCAAGGAGAATTGTACTTATACGGATTAAATATTTTAACGAGAATGGAACCGGAAATAGCAATTAAAATGTTTGATAAAAAAGCTATGTCTGTTATGAGCAAACATCAACAACAGGAGTTTTTAGCTAATTTTGCATTATATAAAGCGTTACGCAACAAAGATGATGCAATTTTTTGGTTAAATAAAGTAGAAAAAGCTTATTATACAGATGCATTAATTGATTGGGAAATACGGTACGCAATATCACATAAAAATTGGCGGCGACTAATAAGTTTAATAGAAAATTCAAAAAACAAAGATGATTTACGTCAAAAATACTGGCGAGCAAGAGCTTATCAAGCTTTAGGTGAGAATGACAAAGCAAAAAATATCTATCAAGAAATAAGCCATTTTAGAAATTATTATAGCTTTTTAGCCAGCAAAAAATTAAAGCAACAACTTAGTCTGGAAAATGAAGAAGTAATTCATATGAAAAACTCTCTGACTATTTACAAGCCAATTATCGATAAAATTCAAATCTACTTTAACCAAAATGAAACTTTAAAAGCTTCTAGAATTATCAATGATTTTAGTAGCGAACTAAACAAAAAAGATCGCAGTGATTTCGCATACTGGGTCCAAAAGGAATTAAAGTGGAACGGTAAGTCAGTATATCTTTGCAATAATGAGGAGTTATTTAATCAGTTATCGCTTCGATTTCCACTTGCATATAAAAATATTGTTTATACAAACTCAAACCAATATCATATTTCCACTCCATTAATATACGCAATAATTAGACAGGAAAGCGCTTTTTTTGATCAAATAACTTCTGCTGCAGGGGCTAATGGTTTAATGCAAATTATGCCGGCAACAGCTAAGCTTGTAGCCAAAAAATCCAAAATCCAATATCAAAATTCACAAGATCTGTTTTCTCCATATAAAAATATAAATATTGGCACAGCTTACCTTAAACTTTTAAGCAAAGGGTTTAATGACAATCCTATTTTAATGATAGCTGCATACAATGCTGGACCAACGCAAGTAAATCGTTGGCTAAAATCAAACCCTCAAAAAGACATGGATATCTGGATTGAAACAATTCCATGGGCTGAAACAAGAAATTATGTAAAAAATGTAATCGCCTTCTACGCTGTTTACGAATATCGGTTATATAACAAAGCTAGTTTAAATGAGTTTTCACATTATTTTTAAATTTTAAAAATATCTGGTAAAATATGCCCTAAATCTTGAATTTGAATGGCACAACATGTTAAAAAAATTATATATTAAAACCAATGGCTGCCAAATGAATGAATATGATTCATCTAAAATGGCCGATGTATTATCTAATTCCCATGGCTTTGAAAAAGTATCAGAAATTGAAGGAGCAGATATTTTATTGTTAAATACTTGCTCGATACGTGAAAAAGCTCAAGAGAAAGTTTTTTCTCAGCTTGGTCAATGGCGAGAATACAAAAAACGAAATCCACATGTCATTATTGGTGTAGGTGGCTGCGTTGCTAGTCAAGAAGGTGCAAATATTATCAAAAGAGCGCCATATGTTGATTTAGTATTTGGGCCTCAAACATTACATCGTCTTCCACAAATGCTAAACGAGCACTTAGAAAGAAAAAAACCTGTAGTTGATATTAGTTTTCCTGAAATTGAAAAGTTTGATAACTTGCCAGCTCCAAGAGCTGATGGCCCAATTGCGTTTGTTTCTATTATGGAGGGATGCAGTAAATATTGCAGTTACTGCGTTGTGCCATATACACGTGGAGAAGAAATAAGCCGTCCTTTTGATGATGTATTAGCTGAATGCTACTTGCTGGCTCAACAAGGAGTTCGCGAAATAAATCTATTAGGACAAAATGTAAATGATTACCAAGGTAAAATGGAAAATGGTGATATAGCTGATTTAGCTCTTCTAATTCAATATATTGCAGCAATCCAAGGATTAGGCAGGATTAGATACACAACCTCTCATCCACTAGCATTTTCTGATAATCTTATAAACGCCTATAAAGAAGTTCCTGAGCTGGCAAACCATATTCATTTACCAGTTCAAAGTGGATCTGATAGAATTCTTGCAATGATGAAAAGAGGTTATACAGCATTAGAATTTAAATCAAAAATAAAAAAATTACGTAAAGTTAGACCAGATATTAAGCTTTCTACAGATATTATAGTTGGATTCCCATCTGAAACTGACAAGGATTTTCAAGATACCTTAGATTTAGTAGATGAAATTGGATTCGACACATCTTTTAGCTTCATATATAGCAAAAGACCAGGCACACCTGCTGCAAATATTCAAGATGACACGCCAATAGAAGTAAAAAAGCAGCGCTTAAAAATATTACAAGATAGATTAGCTATTCAAGTTAATAGATACAGTGAGGCAATGATAGGCAGTACACAAAAAGTATTAGTTACTGGTCCATCTAAGAAAGATAAAGCGCAATTGGCTTCCAGAACCGAATGTAATCGTGTGGTTAATTTCATTGGACCAGTTAACATTCAAGGCCATTTTGTAGATGTATTAATTACAGAGGCACAACCTAACTCTCTTCGTGGCAGGCTTATTACTCATGAGCAATGAAGTACTAAAAGCACATATCCCTGAGGAATTTAGTGGGCAAAGATTAGACAAAGTATTGGCTAGTCTCTTTCCTGAATACTCTAGAGCTAAGCTTGTATCTTGGTTGAAGGAAGGTAATATTAAAATCAACTCTAAAAGTAGCGATCCGGATTTTAAGGTATTTGGAGATGAAGAAATTATATTTTCCCCAATAAACACAAATATTTATACGCCTTCTCAAGCAGAAAATATTCCCCTGAATATAATATTTGAAGATGAAGATCTTATTATAATTAATAAACAAGCGGGTTTAATTGTCCATCCTGGAGCTGGCAACCCTGATGGAACATTAGTAAACGCCCTTTTACACCATAATAATGAAGTACACTCCAAATTACCAAGAGCTGGGATAATTCATCGGATAGATAAAGACACCAGTGGTCTATTAGTTATTGCAAAAACTATTACAGCCCACAATAATTTAATCCAACAAATGCAAGATCATCTTATAACAAGACGATACATTGCACTAGTTTTTGGACATATAATAGCAGGTCAAACAATCAAAACTAATTTTGGAAGAGATAACCAAAATCGTCTTAAAATGGCAGTTAAATCCTCAGGAAGAGAAGCTATTACAAATTACCGTGTTGCAAAGCATTACGGGTTTGCAACGTTGTTAAATGTTGAATTAGAAACTGGTAGAACTCATCAAATAAGAGTCCACTTGGCGCATATTAATCATGCGATAATTGGTGATCAGCTTTATAAGGGTAGAAATTGTATACCAAAAGGATTAAGTGAAGATTTACGCAACACTATCCAAAAATTTCCACGTCAGGCGTTACATGCATGTAGTTTAGCATTTACTCATCCTGTAAGTAAACAAGACTTAGAATTTCAAGCACCGCTACCAGATGACTTCCAACAATTACTAATCACCTTGGACGATGAACTAAATGGAAATAATAATACCGAATTGGCGTACACCGAAAAATATTAAAGCTTTAACTACGACGAGGAATTTTGGCTGCAGTATAAATGAGTTTGCCAGTAATAATTTTGGCCTGCATATCAATGACAACACTGAGCACGTCCTAAAGAATAGAATAAATCTAGCTAAAGAACACAATTTACCAAGTGAGCCAATTTGGCTTAATCAAACTCATAGCAATATATGCGTAGTTGTTGAAGATAATTTTCCGAATATTAATGCTGATGCAGCAATTACCAAAGACTCACGTTTTCCACTGGTAATAATGACAGCAGACTGCGTTCCTATCCTAATTTGCCATAAATTAGGAACCGAAATTGGTGCAATTCACGCGGGATGGAAAGGCCTATTAAATGGAGTAATTGAAAACACCTTTACAAATCTTTCGGATAGACCTGAAAATTATATTGCTTGGATTGGCCCAGCAATCTGTCAAAACTGTTATCAAACTGGCAAAGAGGTAATGAGCGAGTTTATGATTAAATTCTCTGATTCTATAAAATTTTTTAAAACTACAAATACAAATATTAATGCTAACCTTCCTGGCATTGCAGAGTATATTTTAAATAATTTGGGAGTTAAAAAAATCTATCAGTCTAATGAATGCACATTTGAAAAAACTAATAAATTTTACTCCTACCGAAAAAGCGCAAAAACCGGTAGAATGGCATCATTAATTTGGTTTCAGGATGGAATAAAATGAAAAAATACTTAAGAGCCCTTCTCTTATCTTTATCAGTTTTGACTGTATCGACTTTAGCTACAGCAGAAACAAACGATAAAAACTTACCTACACTTGCTCCGATGCTAAAAAAGGCTATGCCTGCTATTGTTAATATTGCTGTGCAAGGAGTAATGACGCCTGCATCACCAATTGCTGACGAAGATGAGAATGACGAAAACAATCAACCAAATCAACAAATGCCTTTAGAGAGGCCAAAAAAATTCCAATCTATTGGATCTGGAGTAATAATAGACCCTACCCATGGGATAATAATTACAAACGATCACGTAATACGAAATGCTCAAATTATCACCGTTACCATAAATGATGGCCGGAGACTAAAAGCCAAATTAGTTGGTAGCGACAGTGAAACAGACGTTGCTGTTCTGAAAGTAGATGCCAAAAACTTGAGTAGTTTACCGATTGGTAATTCAGATAACATTGAAGTTGGTGATTTTGTTGTTGCAATAGGCAATCCTTTCGGTCTAAACAGCTTCGGAAATAGTCAATCAGCAACATTTGGTATAGTAAGCGCTATGCAACGAAGCGACTTAAACATTGAAGGTGTCGAAAACTTTATTCAAACAGATGCGGCAATTAACCCAGGCAACTCTGGAGGTGCGTTAATCAATTCCAAAGGTGAATTAATTGGTATAAATACAGCTATTATTTCACTCCATGGCGGCAATGTTGGCATTGGCTTTGCAATACCTATCAATATGGCTAAGGATGTTGCGCAACAAATCATTAAATTTGGCTCAGTACACCGCGGTCTAATGGGAATTTTTGTACAACATCTTACTCCTGAGCTGGCTCAGGCTATGGGATATAATAGCGATGTTCAGGGTGCTCTAGTTGCACAAGTTAATCAAGGCTCTCCTGCCGAAGCTGCTGGTATAAAAACAGGAGATATTATTACTAAAATTAATGACACTAAAATCACCCAAGCTACCCAAGTCAAAACTGTCGTAAGCTTGCTACGAGTCGGCGGAAATGCCAGCATAATTGTACAGAGAAATGGAAGTGAAATAAAACTTAACGCAATAGTTACTGACATTAAGAAAAACGAACAAAAACTGCAATCACAAAACCCTTTTTTATATGGTTTGGCCCTAAGGAACTTTGAGCAAGACTCACCACCACACGGTCACATATACGGTGTACAAATAGTTGGCGCCTCAGAAATGAGTGCTGGTTGGAGAGCTGGCTTAAGACCTGGTGATGTGATAATCAACGCTGATAATACACCAACACCAAATACTGACGAACTACAAAAAATTGCTTTAGCTAATAAAAAATCTCAAATGCTTGTGCAAATCTTACGTGGCATGGGTGCTTTATATATTTTAATAGTTTAATTTAGGAAGTAATGCAATATGAATGAAACAAATGCGCATTTATCAGCAAATAAAATCAAATCTATTAGTCCTGGATTTACTCCGAAACTTGGAATAATTCTTGGTTCTGGTCTTGGTTCGTTTGCTAATGAACTAGAAAATACTACTGTTATTTCTTATACGGAATTACCAGGATTTCCTAATTGTAAAGTCCAATCACATGCTGGAAACCTAGTTCTTGGAACTCTATCTGGCGTAAATGTAGTTTGTTTACAAGGTAGAGCGCATACTTATGAAGGCAATTGTAACGATATTGTTAAAACTTATATTAGAGCATTAAAATTATTAGGTTGTGAGGAATTAATTATTACCAACGCTACCGGTTCTATGCGCAGAGAAGTTCCGCCAGGAGAAATTGTATTAATCAATGATCATATCAATATGCAATCAACTAATCCTCTAATTGGTGAAAATGATGATGATTTCGGACCAAGATTTTTTCCATTAGATAGCGTGTATGATAAAAATATGCGTGAAATTTTGCTCAACATAGCAGAAGGAAACAATATACCATTAACAGAATGTGTGTACTTAGCTGTTAATGGACCAAACTACGAAACAGCTGCTGAAATTAGAGCCTTTCAAACTTTAGGAGCCGATGTAGTTGGAATGTCAACTGTGCCTGAAGTACTAGTTGCAACTCACTGCGGACTAAAAGTTGCAGTATTATCTATAATATCAAATTATGCAACAGGCTTGTCTGATGTAAGCCATAGCCACGAAGAGGTTGTTATAACCGCTGAAAGAGCGGCAAATAAACTTGGAGTTTTAGTAAGAGGGTTTCTTGCACGACATATAGCTCAATAATGCTCAAAAATCCCCTCATTTTGAGGTCATTCCCGCGAAGGCAATGGCATTCGCTTAAGAAAATAGAATGTTTTAATTTTCGTCGTTGTTTGAGTAGATGGCTTCACTTCGTTCGCAAAGACGGCAAACATTTTTTTCATGAGGTGCCTCTGGGTTTTTATTTTAGATTTTCCTCACCAAGATTTGCATCAAATTGAATTGATTCGCGATGCATGTTTATTTTTTCTGGGTCAGCACGGTAATCTGGTAGATTTTCAGATAACTCTTGTACTGCTATAATTAATTTTTGAATTTTTCTACGAAACTCACGAAATGCTTCATGGATTTCTTGAGATTTTGCCTGATATTTACTAACAATTGCTGCAAGTAAAGCTTTATCTTCCTCGCTAGCTTCAGCAATATTTTTAAAACTACTGCGTGAGATACTAATTAACTCCTTTTGACTATGCGAAATTAATGTATGATGTTTAAATACATGATTATCGAACTCTTCCCCAATTTGAATTAATTTTTTTCTCTCTTCTTCTAGTCCTGCTTTAGAACCTTCAGCAGGTGGTTGTTCATCCGTCTCGTTTGCAGCACCAGATAAAAGGTAATCAACAAATAATTTTTGCAAATATTCTCGATAATCTTCAACCTGCTGCATAATAATTCCATTTAAGATATTTCTAAATGGAATTATGAGTAACTGATAATAAATACTATTAACATCATGAATTGCTTTATAAATTTCATCACTGGTTAATTTTAATCCAAAATTATCAAGTATTCTCTCAACAGTAACCAGACCATATGTGGAAAACAACTTAGAAAATTCGCTATCTATCCCTGCTTCTAAATTATTTGTATTCAAAATAATTCCTTGATTTTATGGGGAGTTTCTTGGGGCTTCTTCAAGGTTTAAATCTACCTCCAGTCCTTTATAAGCTGCTTCAAAAAAATCTGTAAGTGAATTACCAGGGGTCTTACGTAACTCATCGAACGTTACTGAATCTATAGGTCTAGGTCTAGGTCTAGGTCTAATACTATTATCTTCAAATATATTAGGCACTATAGATCCATTCTTTAATTGTTTACATTCAGTATCTTTATTATAAGATGCTAACACTTTATCATTATCAATAACCCACTTCCCTCCATTAGGTAATTGTTTTCCTAATGACTTGGGGTAAATTTTACATTTTCCTTCTTTACCATTATCACTTTCATCAGGACCAACGAAATACCCATCTCCACCATTTAGTCCTGGGACTTGCTCTACCCATTTCTCAATATTTTTTCTAATACTTGCATGATATAAATCTTTTAATTCCTTGTTATCGTCAAATAAAACACCATCAAAAGAATCATCAAATACATTGTGGGTTAAATATCCGTTGTCATCGATAGATGAAAAATAATGTAAATCACCAGGTACATCAATGTATTTCTTGTCTGAAAAATATTTATCTATGCTTTCAAAAAATCCTTTTGGATTAAGGTTAGAAGGACTTAAATCTATGCCATATTCCTTAAAAACCTTTATAGTTTTTAAGTTATTTGCTGCTACGTATAAACTCAATAAGGCTTTGAATCTTGGTTCAAATTGCATAACCATAGATGCAAAATTATGCATCTGGTAGTTTGTTTCTTGTTCTTTTTTTATATTTTTTACTTTATGCAACTCTTCAGAATATATCTTTTCATATTTAGCAATCAAAATATCACTAATGTTAACTGGGTTAAATTTCGATGCATTAATCTGATCAAGTAACTTCTTATTACGCTTATTACTTTCTTCATTTGCTATTTTTAATTCTTCAGCTTTTCTCTTAGTCGCTTCATTTAATTTTGCAACATCATCATTCACATTTTCTTCATGCGTACGCTTACTCATACATAATCCTCAAAACGAACATAATAAAACTTACCCGTGTTATTATAGCACATGATAAGTGGTTTTTCTTCCCAATCACTCAGTACATATTGATAAAAATTACCTTTTTTATCATTGTGTTTAACTAGCCCTGGGGTATGTGTGTGACCATGGACTACTATGTCTACCTGATTGCGACTTAAATGCTTAACAATTTCCGTTGGAACGGTAATCATATCTGCAACAGGTTTAGATCTATTATTTTGGCTATACCGCCTTACAGAATTCACAACTTTACTCCGAAACTTATACGGAGTTCGCAAAAAAATTAATTTAAATAATCGATTTCTAGTAAATCTTCGCAAAATTTGATGTGATCTATCTCTTACACAGTATCTATCTCCATGTACTAATATAACTTTGTCATTTCCTAATTTTATTACTGAAGATTCTACTAATTCTGTCATTCTTGCTTTTGAAATAAACTTTTGCCCTATTAAAAAATCTCTATTGCCTGCAAGAAAATACACTTTTATTCCATGGTTAGCTAAGGCTGCAATTTCATTTGCTATTTTCTCGCTCCAGGAATCAATGGCGTCATCTCCTGGCCATACATGAAAAAAATCACCTAAAATGTAGAGTGACTTAGTTTTGGATACAGACCAATTTAAAAAGGCAAAAAATTTATTTGTAAGCTTTGGATGCTCTGGGTGCAGATGCAAATCAGAAATAAACATCGCTTCAGAAATTGACTGTTCCACATCCAAAATCACAATTCTTCTACCTGGATTTTATCATTTTTTAAAAAGATTTGACATGGCTTATCTACTTTGGGCATAGAATCACTTAAACAGTAAATTCCTGATATAGCAACAAGCTGTGCATCTAATGACTGACAAAAAATCCTTGCATGTTTATCACCACGAATTCCAGCTAATGCTTTACCGCGTAAGGCACCATAAACATGAATATTACCATCGGCCAACAATTCAGCTCCATTACTAACAGATGCCGTAATAATTAAATCACCTTCCCTGCTTGCAATCTGCTGACCAGAACGAACAGGCGTAGTTAATAAAGTAGTTCGGATTGTTTCTGTAGCTTCATCAATTACTTCATCTTCAATATCGATTTCTAGAAGCGACTTATCTTGACTAGACGACGCATACAATACCGGCAATCCTTCTTGCGCAGCCATCACTGCAACTGTAGGTGGTCCACCTTGAACACCAATTGGTAACATACTATGTTGCCGTAACGTACTACAAAAAGCGGCTAAATCAACATTTTCATCACCAATTGATGAACAATCGATAATTACTGGTGTATTATTAAAGAGTCTTGGCGCACTTTTTACAGCTCGAACAATTTGTTCAGCAAATAATTCAGGGGAAGAATTAAGTAAATGCACAACCGTTAAGGTATACAATCTACCCTTTAATTTAAAAACTTGTTTTTTTACCATTTCTTCTGACATATGAGGATACCCTTTATTTGCATTTCTATTATATACTACCATGAGGATAATAATAACAGAAGGTTCTAGGTATGGATAAATTGTGGTTAAACCAATATCAAGCAGGAATTCCGAAAGAAATTGATCCAAGCGCATATTCTTCTCTCCCAGATCTCTTTGTAAAACCTTTTGCAAAGTACCCCAATCATATTGCATTTTCAAATATGGGAACCGATATAACCTATAAAGAGCTAGACAAGCTAAGCAAGCATTTTGCAGCATATTTACAGTACTTAGGTTTAAAAAAAGGAGCCAGGGTTGCCATAATGATGCCAAATTTATTGCAATATTCAATCGCAATTTTTGGAATCTTACGAGCAGGTATGTCCATCGTAAATATTAATCCTCTTTATACTGCCGCAGAAGTTAGCGAACAACTATCAGACTGTAGTACTGAAGCAATTATTGTTTTAGCAAATGTTGCTCACGTAGTGGAACACGCTAAAGCAAGCATTCCTTCTCTAAGACATGTAATTGTGAGTGAGGTCGGCGACAGCTTTCCATTATTTAAAAGAACCATTACCAATTCGATTGTCAAGCATGTAAAAAAAATGGTGCCTTGTTATAAAAAATTACATCATATTAAATTTACAACAGCAATCAAGCAAGGAGCTAGTCTAAATTTTCTCAAACCAAATATTGAGCACAATGATACTGCGTTTATTCAGTATACAGGAGGTACTACAGGTATACCTAAAGGAGCGGTTTTGTCACACAAAAACTTAATTGCGAATATATTACAAACTACCGCTTGGCTATCACCAATTGACTCTTCAAAACTACAATGCATAGTCACTGCACTGCCCCTGTACCATATATTTTCGCTAACAGCTAATTGCTTTACATTTTTTATGCTTGGTGCAAAAAATTTACTTATTACAAATCCAAGAGATACAAATGATTTTATCAACAAAATAAAAAATGCAAAATTTAATGCAATAACTGGAGTTAATACATTATTTTTCTCTCTGTTAAATCATAAAAACTTCAAAAAAGTTAATTTCAAACATTTATATGTTACTCTATCAGGCGGTATGTCGCTCCAAAAGAGCGTTGCCAGCAAATGGCAAAAAGTTACTAATAAGCCAATTTTAGAAGCTTATGGATTAACAGAAACTAGCCCTGGGGTTACAATTAGTCCACTGAATATCGAAAAATACACAGGTAGTGTTGGATTACCACTTCCTTCTACTGAAATATCAATTCGTGATGAAAATGGCGTTGAACTTAAGTTGGGAGAAGTCGGTGAGCTTTGTGTATCAGGACCACAAGTTATGAATGAATATTGGCGAAAACCAGAAGAAACAAAACTATCATTCTGGGATGATGGTTATTTTAGAACTGGTGATAGCGCTAGAGTTGATGAAAATGGTTTTCTTTATATAGTGGACAGAATAAAAGATTTAATTATTATTTCTGGGTTTAATGTATATCCTTATCAAGTTGAAGAGGTAATAGCTAAAATCCCTGGTGTTAAAGAGGTTGCCGTTATTCGTTCAAACTCCGTTACCGGACGAGAAATTGTGAAAGCTTGTATAGTAAAATCTGATGATGCTCTAACTGAAAAAGATATAATTGAGCATTGCAAAGAAAATTTGACTGCTTATAAAATACCAAAGGTTGTAGAATTCTACTCCGAGCTACCAAAATCTAATGTAGGAAAAATACTTAAGAGATATTTAAAGTAGCTCATGGAGCTAACTTTTAAATTTCCCTAGAAATTTTGAAATAATTTGCGTATTCTAGTTTTTCGCGAGTAATAAGGATGTAACATTATGACAGATTTAGTCGCACGTTTTGAAATACCATTTACACAAATCTTAAATGAGCAAGCACAAATACATGGCGAACTTCCTGAGTTTGCTTCTGACAAAAAAATTCTTAAAAAACTATATCGTTCTATGGTTTTAACTAGATTATTTGATAAGAAAGCTATTGCTTTGCAAAGAACTGGTAAAATGGGTACTTATGCTCCAATTAATGGACAAGAAGCAATTTCCACAGCTATTGGTCACTGTATGCGCCAAAGCGATATATTAATTCCATATTATAGAGACTACGCCGCCCAATTTCAGAGAGGCGTTCGCATGTCAGATATTCTATCATTTTGGGGTGGAGATGAGAGAGGAAGCTTCTATGATGGAAAATCAGAAGACTTACCAATTTGCGTACCAATCGCCTCACAGTGCTTACATGCAACCGGCGTTGCCTTTAGTTTTAAGTATCGCAATGAGAATCGAGTTGCTGTTGTTTGCATCGGAGATGGAGGAACATCAGAAGGAGATTTCTACGAGGCAATTAATGTGGCTGGAGCTTGGAATTTACCAGTGGTTTTTATCATTAATAATAATCAGTGGGCGATATCCGTTCCTACAGAAAAACAAACCTCCACAAAAACTTTAGCTCAAAAAGCTATTGCTGCTGGATTTTCTGGAATTCAAACTGATGGAAATGATATTTTAGGATTATGCAAAACTATAGGTGATGCAATTGAAAAAGCGCGCAATCAAGGCGGGCCGACCCTAATTGAGGCAAAAACATATCGCCTATCCGATCATACTACCGCTGATGATGCTACACGTTATCAGCCTGCAGAAGATGTAGAGAATGCATCAACCAAAGAACCTATCCAAAGATTTAAAGAATATCTAAAGGCGACTATTAATTGGTCAGAAAGTGATGAAGACTTATTACATAAAACATGTTTAGAAGAAATTCAAAATGAAGTTGATATTTACCTAAACAAACAAAAACAACCTATCACTGATATCTTTGATTACCTCTACGCAGAACTTCCCGAGTATCTTATTGAACAGCGTGCAATTGCAATGGAGGCAGTAAATAATGGCTAATTTAAATCTAGCACAAGCGGTAACTCAGGCGCTAGCCTATGAACTAGCCAACGATGAAAATGTAGTAGTATTTGGTGAAGATGTAGGTAAAAATGGTGGTGTTTTTAGAATAACTGAAGGACTACAAGATAGATTTGGAGAAAAAAGAGTTTTTGATACCCCGCTTGCTGAATCAATGATTGCAGGTCTTGCAATAGGCATGTCAACCCAAGGACTTAAACCTATTGCTGAATTTCAATTTATGGGATTTATTTATCCAGCCTTAAATCAAATAATTAGTCATGCAGCTAGGATGAGAAATCGAACTAGAGGACGACTATCCTGTCCTTTAGTATTTAGAGCTCCTTTTGGTGGTGGCATTCGCGCACCTGAGCACCACTCAGAAAGTACAGAGGCTTTATTTGCTCATATACCTGGTTTACAAGTAGTTATTCCATCTTCGCCAAAACGTGCATACGGGCTACTTCTTGCGGCCATTAGAAATCCAGATCCAGTTATATTTCTAGAACCAAAACGCATCTACCGATTAGTAAAACAACCAGTAGAAGATGATGGCCAAGCATTACCTCTTGGTAAATGTTTTACATTGCAAGAAGGAGACGATATTACGCTAATTAGTTGGGGAGCAAGTTTACATGAAACCATGCAAGCTGCTAAAGCATTACACGAAGATGGTGTTTCTTGTGAAATAATTGATGTTGCCTCAATCAAGCCATTAGACATTGAAACAATAATTCAATCTGTCCAAAAAACTGGTCGATGCGTAATAATCCATGAAGGAGCTAAAACTTGTGGAGTTGGTGCTGAAATTTCCGCTTTGTTAATGGAACATTGTTTAACTGATTTACTCGCCCCAGTTATAAGAGTTACTGGATATGACGTTGTTATGCCATATTTCCAGTTGGAAAAGGAATATTTACCAAGTGTCGCGAGAATTAAAGAAAGTATTTTAAGTATATTGGAGTGATAATTGATGGATATTTTTAAATTACCTGATTTAGGTGAAGGACTACCAGACGCAGAAATTCATGAATGGTTTGTAAAGGTTGGAGACAAGGTAACTATGGACCAACCTTTAGTTTCTATGGAGACAGCCAAGGCCGTTGTTGATGTTCCATGCCCACAAAGTGGGACCATAGCAAAGTTATTTGGTGCTCCAGGAGATATAATAAAAACTGGCGATCCGCTAATGGCTTTTGTTCAAGAAACAAAAACTAAATGCGACTCTGGCACGGTTGTTGGAAATCTTGAAGAAAGTGATGAAATAACCGAAGATAATTTTACTATAGGATCTAAAACATTAACTAGAGATACACCAAGAACTACTCCTAAGACTAGAATGCTAGCCAAAAAGCTTGGTGTTAATCTAAATACTTTAGTTGGAACTGGTGAATATGGCATGATAACCAGTGAAGATGTAAAACAAGCCTCTGAAAAAAATTCAATTTTACCAGAAGATTTTGAGCAACTTAAAGGCGTAAGAAGAGCTATGCTGCATAGCATGGAAGAATCACATAGTGAGGTAGTGCCAGTTGCAATTTTTGATGAAGCCGACATTAGTTCCTGGAAAAAAGGCACGGATATTACAACTAGACTTATAGAAGCGATTGTTGGCGCATGTAAAATTGAACCAGCTCTTAACGCCTGGTTTAATAAAGCTCATAATGCCCGCAAATGTTTTGAGGAAGTAAATTTAGGACTCGCTATGGATAATGAAGAAGGTCTTTTTGTACCAGTTATTCATAATGCAGAAAAAAAATCTTCCTCTGAACTTAGAAAAATTATAAATGAATATAAAAAATCAGTATTAGAAAGAACTATCCCTACAGAAAATCTAAAAGGCTCAACTATTACACTATCAAATTTTGGTAAATTTGCTGGAAGATTTGCAAGCCCAATAATAGTTCTCCCAACCGTAGCAATTCTAGCTGTTGGCAGACTATATGAAGGAGCTGTTAGTCAAGATGGCAAATTATCTTCTAGAGAATTACTTCCACTTTCTTTAAGCTTCGATCATAGGGCTGTAACTGGTGGAGAAGCGACTAGATTTTTAGGGGAAGTAATGCATTTACTTCAAAAGCCATAAATCCAATTAATTAGCGATGCTTTGGCTGCCAGCCTACATCCAGCCAATGCTATTCTTTGCTTACTAATATTTTCAGCTTTATACTGATAGTTTTTATCTAAAGAAAATTGATAGGAAAAGTTTATAGCAATTTTATGCGATTCAAACGCCCACTTCATAGGATTATCAGAAGCATATTCTTTATATTTTAATTTATCACATGGCCATTTATCAGATATATTTCTCGCCATTTTTTTTACATCTTTCGCCGTATATTTTTTCTTTACTCTGAAACTTCCTGCCCCTCTGTCCCAATATGCATGCAAATTTTTAGCTACACTATTTTTGGGAAGAATGACTAGATTACCTCCCATATCTCCCATAGGATTTTTTTTGCTAACTAAAGTAACGCTATGTAAAGGTTGATGAATATCACCAACGACATGCCAAAGAATTCTAGCCGCAATTGCTTTATCTAGGTCTGGGGCATTCTTATCTTGCAAAGTTAACATTGACATATTAATTGCAAATACCGCATTAGACTTATCTACTTTTACTAACTTTGAGCCATCTTTTGAAAAAGGCAAGTCAATATAATGAAAGCTTCGTAAAGGCTTTAAATTTTCATTATATAAATTATCCATCCAGATTGCGGAATTAACTAGAGTGTATTTACGAGAATTTTTATTTAATAGATTATTTAACCTATTAAAATACGCTCGTTCTACACTATTCATATTATCTAATGCTATCTGAGCTACTAAGCGATGTCCTAAAGAGTTCCATGAAAATCCTGAATTTACAAATAACAATAATAAAAGTGGTATAATTTTTTTCATCATAAAGTCCCCATGTGCATGACAAAAAAATCCCTGATAGGGGTCGGAATGGCTTTATGGCCCCAAACACCTTGGATATTTAGAGACGTGATTCATGCCTCATGTTAGGATAAGTCGAGTCAAAGTCATTGCAAAAAACATACAAAATTCCTCAGCAAACGATAACATTAACGACCTAATTTTAATCCAGCAATCGGCGCCGGCAGCTCAATAGGGATCTCAACCGTGTTGGTTGCATCAACACTCAGCCGATTTTTGGCGATTAAATCGATGACCCCGCCGCGGCTAGCGCCCGACCCGCGCCCTAGAATACTGCCCAGCCACCCCTCCCACTCACCTTTATATATTGCAAAACCAGAATTAGAATCAACACCGAAATTCGCTAAAAACTCGTTGGCCTTAACGTCAAATAACAATTCTTGTTTATCGGTTCTCCAGTTATAAATCATGAAGCTGCGAAGAAACGGAGACGCATTAAAATTATTGGGTAAAGGACAAAATGGACGTTTTTTTTCACAAAACCGCTGTATTACCCATATCACCTCTTTTTGAAGTCGACCTAATTCAGACCGCCAAACCCTATCAGCTTCAGTATACAATGCTTTATTCCGCTCCGGATTCTGCTCAGCAACAGCGGCTTGAGATAAATCAATGCATTTTAGATAAGCATTGGTGAGGCGATTAAAATCGTGATGGGTGTCAATAGTATCAATGCCGTCTTGTTTATAATGAATGCCGGCTCGCAAGAGTTTGATGGGCTGATGGGTTTGACGATTGCTAAAAATGTCTTTAAATAAGCCATGCTCCGCATTGCTTGAACGCCTGACCGTATTAGGCCTCATCTTTGTCATGTCTGACTTGAAAGCATCAACGGCGGTTTGTTGCGTTTCTGATAAAGTTTTACTGACGTCGATGGGCTCAAGCACTTTTGTTACTGGATTGGCGTAATACAAATGAACCTGGTTATCTCTGTATTTCCAACACACAATCCCATCAGGGTTTTTGAGTAACGCTCTGGTGAGGGATTTGTTCTCAAGAACTACATCGAAAATCTCCGTCGTCTCCAAACAGTTTTCATATTGAGGTGGTTTATCACTTGTCACATACAGTAAGTCAGCACCACCTTTGCCCATGGCTTGCTGCTGTTTTTGCCACGTCTCGAAAAATGGCGTACGTTTATCTTCAGGAAGGTTGGTCGCAAATGCTTTAATCTTGTTCCAGATGTCGTCATCACATAGAAAATAAACCAAATCAACAGTGGATACATTGTAATAAACTTGCTCTGCTGCCTTGAATGAAATCTCTGGGTATGTATGAAAAAAAATCTCAGGGTCTTTGGCTAATAACTTGAGTAGTTTTTCTGGTTGGCCGGTGAGTACATGGTAGCAGGCGATCCGTGCATTAAGGGCCCTGTCTTCACCAATCGTCTGGTTAAAAAATCGATTGACGCCACGTAACTTTTGTTGTTCTTTTAGCGTTGAATAATCCCCAATCCTATATTTCAATAGTGCATCAGGTAAATCAGTGATCCCATTCTTATGGTTATCTGTACCAAAACTACTGGATGAAAATGACTTAATTGGTAGATCCGCGCTAGATAATGCTTCATTGGTTAATAACGTATCAGGTGTATCAGATGAACGCTTTTTAGATGATCGCTTTTTATCATCCTCAGCATCTTCTGAACCTGGTTTTGAGCGTTTGCCGTTCATGTTTCACCTTATATTCAACATAATCCTAGAAAAAGCAGTTGAGCTCTACTACGAATGCCTACTGCACTGAATTTTACACTATCCTGGGGTTAGCTTGCAAATCGTTGAGGATTGCAGAAATAAAGCTGGATTATGCGTAAACCTGCAATAGTATTCGCTTACAAAATACTACATTTTGTGAAAACAACTCGTCGTTCTGAAGGAACTGCACCAAAAATTAATTATCTAAACCTCTCTTATAAATTCTAATAATTCATGCAATAATGTAGCCCAAATTATTATCAACCAAAATTTTATGAATAAACTTAAATGTGCAGTAATTGGAGTTGGTTACCTAGGTCGATTTCACGCACAAAAATATCAAATGCTTAATCGTGCTGAATTAATTGGGGTATGCGACGTTAATCAGGAAACTAGCCAAAAAGTTGCTAACGAATTAAATGTAGTATCGTACAATAACTTCCATAATTTATTCGATAAAGTTGATGCGGTAAGTATTGCTGCAACAACTACTGAGCACTATAACATTGCTAAAGAGTTTCTTGCCAGAGGCATTCATACTTTAATTGAAAAGCCTATGACTAGAACAGTTAGTGAGGCAAATGAATTAATTAATATAGCAAAAAAATCCGGAGCAAAATTACAAATTGGTCATCTTGAACGTTTTAATGCAGCAAGACTAGCCGTAGATCCATTTTTAAAAAAACCTCTATTTATTGAGTCTCAAAGATTAGCCACTTTTAACCCTCGTGGAGCTGATGTAAATGTAATATTGGATCTTATGATTCACGATATTGATATTATTCAAAATATGGTGAAAAGCCCAGTTTTATCTATTGAGGCTGAAGGTGCACCTGTATTATCATCAGCAATCGATGTAGCAAATGCTAGAATTACCTTTGAGAATCACTGTGTTGCTAATGTTAGCGCTAGCCGAGCTAGTTTAACTACCGAGCGTAAAACTAAAATTTTTCAAAAAAACTCATTTATTTCTATTGATTATCATAAAAAACAATTTACTATTTTTGAAAGGGGCAAGGAGGAAATGTTTCCTGGTATTCCAAACATTATTCAAAAAGAAACTAAGTTTGGCGAATCAGATGCTCTCTTAACCGAAATTAATGCATTTGTTGAAGCTATATTACAAGATACAAAACCGTTAGTAACTGGCGAAGACGGATGTGAAGCTTTAGCAATTGCAGCTAAAATATCTGAACAAATAGAAGGAAAATTAAGTTTAAGATATGAACAACTCTAAAAAAATTGTGATTGTTGCTGGAGAAGAATCCGGTGATATTCATGCATCTAACTTCGTAACAGAACTTAGATCTAGAAATATTAACCTCCAATTCTCTGGAATTGGTGGACAAAGAATGAAAAATGCTGGTGTGACTTTAATTAGTGACTTAGCTCGCTATGGTGTTACTGGATTATCAGAAGTTATAAAACATATATTTGTTATAAAAAAATCATTTAAAGCAATCAAAGAGCATTTAAAAAATGAAAAACCAGATTTGCTAATTTTGGTTGACTACCCAGGATTTAATCTCCGCCTAGCTAAGTATGCTAAGCAAAGTTTAGGTATAAAAATTCTGTACTACATTAGCCCGCAAATCTGGGCTTGGAAACCAAATAGGATTGAGATAATAAAAAATAATGTAGATAAAATGGCTGTTATTTTACCATTCGAAAAGGCAATTTATACCAAAGCTAATGTACCAGTGAGTTTTGTTGGGCATCCTTTAGTTAAAAAAATAACTATTTCTCAAGACATTCTAAATGTTAAAGAGCAACTGGGTATTCCGCAAGATAAAGTGATTTGTGCTATGCTGCCTGGCAGCAGAAAAAATGAAATCAATACACTAATGCCTGTAATGCGAGATACAGCCAAACGATTAATTAAAAAATACCCTGACATTCACTTTGTCATCCCGGTTGCTGAATCGATTGATACAAGTTTAATTGCGTCATATCTATTAGAACTTAAAAATAATTTTACCTTAATTAAAAGCCAGGCGGTATCCGTAGTTTATTGTTGTGATATTGTTGTTGTTAGTTCTGGAACGGCTTCTTTAGAATGCGCCCTCTTAATCAAGCCAATGTGCATAATTTATAAGGCATCTTGGCTAACCTACTTTGTAGCAACAAAACTAATTTTAGTTAAATTTTTAGGTCTTTGTAATTTATTACAGAATAAAATGATTGTTCCTGAGTTATTACAATATGATTGTAATTCAATTGAGTTAGCAAAAACTATTGAACAATTAATGCATGATGATAATATACGAAATAAAATGCTAACAGAGTTAAATTTATTAAAAAAATCTTTATCAAATGATAAAGCCGATATAACTATTAGTAATTTAATTGAACAAGAGCTTTCATAAGCATGACTCTATATACCCAAGATACTTCAAAGGGCGATATTTTAGGCAGCATGGTTTTTCATCTGCATAAAAGTCGCATTTTGAAGTGTCTTGGGTATATAATATCCTTAGGACAACATAATTAGATGTTTACGAAATGACATACCATATTGACATTCAAAATGTCTCGAAAACTACACTTCCAATCAGCAATGAAACAATAATAAATTGGGCAAAACTAACCCTTACTACAAAAATTGAAAAAGCTGAACTGACTATTAGATTTGTTGATATAGACGAAATTACTTATTTAAATGAAACGTATCGAAAACAAAACAAACCTACCAATGTTCTAGCTTTTTCAGCTAATTTACCAACTGTGATAGATTTAGAATTTGATCTACTTGGTGATGTTATTATTTGCCCAGCGGTTATTGAAAAAGAAAGTATTGAGCAAGGAAAAACTATAGAGTCTCATTATGCACTAATGATAATTCACGGTATTTTACATCTCCTAGGATTTGACCACATCGAAATTGAAGAAGCGCTAATTATGCAAAATTTAGAAACAAAATTATTAAAAAAATTAAATTTTCCAGATCCATACTTTGAGGAAGAGAATGAAATTTAAAGAAATAAAATTACACGTTAAAGAATGGCTAAAAAATTTATTTAACTTTAACCCAGAAAACAAAGAACAGCTAATAAATCTTCTTCGCGAATTATCAAATAATAATATTATTAACTCAGAGATATTGTCAGTCATAGAGGGCGCTATTACATTTGAAGATTTACAAGTTCGAGATATCATGTTACCAAAAAAACAGATGACTTGTCTTGATAAAGATGCTCAATTAAGCGAAATAATCAAAATAGTTACAGAGTCAGGACATTCGCGTTTTCCCGTTATAGGAGAAAACAAAGATGAAGTTATCGGGATTTTACACGCTAAAGATTTACTTAAATTTCAAACTGCAAAAGATCGAGAGTTAGATTTAACAGACATAATTCGCCAAACTCCGATTGTACCAGAAAGTAAACGGCTAGACTCTTTATTAAATGACCTGAAAACAAACCGTAATCATATGGCGATTGTCGTTGATGAATACGGTTTGGTTTCAGGATTTGTGACGATAGAAGACATTATCGAACAAATTATTGGTGAAATTGCAGATGAATTTGACATAGATGAAGAAGCGTATATTAAAGCTCATGGAGAAAAAAACTATATTATCAAAGCTCATATGCCAATTGCTGACTTTAACGAAGAATTAAAGGCCAACTTTAATGACGATATTTATGATACAATTGGCGGGATTTTAATGGCAAGCTTTGGTCATTTACCTAAATCATCTGAAACGATATTCATTGATGGTTTTGAATTTATAATAAGAAGTGCTGATGCAAGATGCATTCATTTAATTGAATGTTTTGACAGAAGATAAGAAGATGTTTGGTTCATGGCCATGACCAAACAGCTTCTAAAACTAGATTTAAGGTTAAACATGTTAGATATTAAATATATTTTAGAGAATACTGAAACAGTCCGCGCAAGCATTAAAAACCGCAATGTAAAAGCCGACTTAGATAAACTGTTAGACTTATATACAGAGCGAAAATCTAAATTACTTGATTTAGAAAATCTTAGAGCTAAAGCCAATCAAATAGCAAAAGAGATTCCTAGCGCGCCAAAAGATCAAAAGCCAAATTTAATTGCCGATGGGAAAGCATTAAATAGCCAAATATCCGAATGCGAAAATGAATTACGTGGGATAGATGAGCCATATAATGAAGCTTTATTGAGTATTCCTAACAAGCTTGCTGATGATACTCCATTAGGAGTTGATGATACTGAAAATGTCGTCATTAAAAAATACCTAACACCACGTGAATTTTCTTTCACACCTAAAGATCATGTGCAGCTTGGTAAGGATTTAAATATTATTGATTTTGATACCGGCGCAAAAGTTGCTGGTTCTAAATTTTATTTCTTAAAAAATGATGCTGTAATATTAGAGCTATCTTTAAAGTTATTTGCGCTTAAAGTAGCTAGAGAGAATGGATATACTTGCCTAATTACACCTGATGTTGCAAAAAAATCTGTTTTTACTGGCGCCGGATTCTCACCACGAGGTGAAGAGTCAAACATTTATAATTTAGAAGATTTAGATTTAAGTCTTATAGCTACAGCTGAAATTCCTGTTGCGGGAATGCATGCTAATGAAATTATCAATGAACATGATCTTCCTTGTAAATATGTAGCTGAAAGTCATTGCTTTAGAAGAGAGGCTGGTTCAGCTGGAAGAGAAAACAAAGGACTATATAGAGTTCACCAATTTTCTAAAATTGAATTATTTCAAATCACTAAACCAGAAGATGGTGATAAGGCTTTAGAAGAAATATTGAGTTTGGAAGAAAGTATTTATCAAAAGCTACAAATTCCATATAGAATTGTGCGTATCTGTGCTGGAGATTTAGGTGCCGCTGCATATAAAAAATATGATATAGAAGCTTGGATGCCAGGCAGAGATTCTGAGGAGAAATATGGCGAGATCACTTCAGCATCAAATTGCACAGACTTTCAATCTAGAAGATTAAATATTAGATATAAAAATTCAGATAAAAAATCAATTTATCCATACACCTTAAATGGCACGGCAATTGCTTTAAGTCGAACTTTAATCGCAATTTTAGAAAATTATCAACAAGAAGATGGCAGTATAGAAATACCTGAAGTTCTAAGGGAGTATATGGGTAAAGATTATATAGGACTTACGCATTGACAAATAACAATCGTAAAAACAAACTACAGTATGCCGTCATTGCGAGGAGCGCAGCGACGAAGCAACCCAGAGGTTACGAAGAAAAGAGCTTGAATT